>WNGE01000498.1_pt1 | contig 68956 bp, 56 predicted proteins | sample 5400651 | NCBI WGS metagenome assembly WNGE01 (sample SAMN13153370, study PRJNA577476) | soil metagenome | isolation source: 60 cm soil or saprolite under grassland replicate 2 | place: USA:California | collected 2016-06-15 | reverse complement strand
CTTACACACCTGAAGAATTGATCGCCATCGCGAACAAAGAGATGGCCTGGTGCGAAAACGAGATGAAGAAGGCTTCGCGGGATCTCGGTTACGGCGACGATTGGAAGAAGGCGCTCGAGCACGTGAAGACCTTGTATGTTGAACCTGGCAAACAGCCGGAAATGATCCGCGATCTCGCGTTGGAAGCAATCAAGTTCGTCGATGATCACGACCTGGTCACTGTGCCCCAGCTCGCTCGGGACAGCTGGCGGATGGAAATGATGACGCCCGAACGGCAACTGGTCAGCCCTTTCTTTCTCGGCGGTGAAACAATTCTGGTTTCATTTCCTACTAACACGATGTCGCATGAACAAAAGATGATGAGCATGCGCGGCAATAACATTCACTTTGCGCGCGCCACCGTTTTTCACGAACTAATTCCGGGCCATCACCTGCAAGGGTTCATGACCGCACGCTACAAGCCATATCGAGGTTTATTCGGCACACCGTTCTGGACTGAAGGGAACGCGCTGTATTGGGAACTGCTTTTCTGGGATCTAAATTTCCCAAAGACGCCTGAGAATCGCATCGGCATGCTCTTCTGGCGCATGCATCGGTGCGCGCGGATTATCTTTTCGCTCAGCTTCCACCTCGAGAAGATGACGCCGCAGGAATGCATCGACTTTCTCGTAAATCGGGTCGGCCATGAGCGCGATAACGCTACCGCCGAGGTGCGGCGTTCATTCGATGGCAGCTACGGCCCGCTTTACCAGATGGCTTACTTAATCGGCGGGTTACAGCAGTATTCGCTTCATCATGACCTGGTCGATTCCGGTAAGATGACCAACCGCCAATTCAACGACGCGCTGCTTCATGAAAACCGCATCCCGATCGAAATGATTCGGGCGGTGCTGACAAACCAAAAACTTACCCGCGATTACAAGACAAACTGGCGGTTTTACGGGAGTGATTTGGGGCAGGCCAACCAGCCGTAAGCGAAAAAAGGAGCTTGCTTCCCTTCTCAACAACGGTGCCCGGCCGACCGATCCAGGCAGAGACTTCGAGGGCTGCGCCGTCTTGTTACTATTCTTCGACATAGTGCATAATATCGCTTGCGCTTGCTTCTCTTTTTCAACAACGACGAGTGCTTTCCGCAGTTCGTTAATTCATCAAGTAAACCTATAAGGAATTTCAACAAGGAGTAGTATGACGACTGAGAAACTGACCTTTGCGATTGGAGATCGAGTTGACCAAATGTGCGCGACCTGCGGCGAAGAACGCGGGCATATCGTAGCCTCCGCCACCAAGAAAGGCCGGCCCACCCGCGTAACTTGCGGAGTTTGCGGATCGCGCGTTCGCTTTACCGGAAACGGCGCACGCGTCGGCGGTGCTACCAAATCCGGCGCGCCGTACGATCAGAAACAAACTTATCGCCGGGGACAGACCCTGACTCATCCAACCTTTGGCGTAGGAGAAGTAACGGCAATTATCGAGCCCCGGAAGATGGACGTTCTGTTCGCAGACCGCGTGCGCCGGCTGATTCACGCCAACACGCCGAGGTAGAAAACCCGACCAACTCGAAGCAGCTGGAATTCAGTAGTCATGGGATGTCCACCGCTGCAGCCCTAAACAAAATAAATCGAGCCTGGAAGGGCCGGATAAACACCAATTACAAATCGCGATCCGACAGGGTCGCGATTTTCTTTGTCGACAGTCGACTGTACCAGCGCGAATCCCAATAAAACACAGGTCTTTTCGGCGCAAAAAAATCTTCCACTCATGACAAAAGGATGACAAACAGGCCTGCGCGGCTAAATAGAATTTGGTACGTGCTTGATGAACTAGTCATCATCAACCATCCTGCCGGCACGGAAGACAACCTTCCGACACCGCTTCACGGCCTGCAATGGAAAACCTGCCTGCGTCGCATATCGCTTCTCAATCAAGCTGAAAGCAATTCGGTTGCTCCCGCGGCTTCCAGCGAATCGGAATTCTATCGCGGCAAGGACGCATATCGGTTTCTTCTCGAAGTAGTTTGCGGCTTGCGGTCGCCTCTGGTGGGCGAGACTGCGGTGATGGGGCAGTTCAAGGAATTCTGCGCACAGACGAAATTTCCGAATTCGTCGTGGGGACGGTTCCTCCGGCAATTCACGTCTGAGCTACTGGCCGACGCCAAGCGCGTGCGCCATGATCATCTTGAGGGCATGGGTAGTCAGTCTTACGGCGGCCTCGTTCGCCAGCATCTCAAAGATATTCCCGCCACCTCGGTGCTGGGCGCGGGGAAACTGGCAAAAGAGATTCTTCCCTGGTTGCTTGGAAAAACAGACGTCACGGTTTTTTCCCGCGATCGACTTCGGGCAGAGGGCCTGCTCGAAGAATATCCGCAAATCCACCTGCGTCAGTTCGCGATGGCGGATACCGCGACCGCGAATCGCAAGGTCGCCCTGATCATTGCTGCTCCGCTGAGCGCGAGCGAGATCGAGAAATGGGTTAGCGTGCAAACAACTCAATTTGTGAAAGCGCTCGATCTCCGCGGCGAAGCAGAAACTGATCCGGTGCAGGCCTCGTTTCCGGTCATCAGGCTTTCCGATCTCTTCGACGCACTGAAGAATGATCGGCCAAAACTCGCTGGTCGCGTGGCCTCGGCGCGTGACGAAATCAGGCAGGCCGCGCAACGCGTGATAGAGCAGGCCCAGTTTCGGCCGTTCGGCTGGGAAGACTTATGCGCCTAGTTCTCGCTGCGCGTCGCAGCGAGTTGGCGCGTATTCAAGCCATCCAGGTCGGCAACATCCTTCAAAAAGCGCATCCGCAGGTCAACGTAGATTATTCCTTCCACGAATCACTCGGTGATAAGAATCAAAACGATCCGCTCTGGCAGATGCCCGAGAAAGGGGTCTTCACGCAGGACCTGCGCGAAGGCCTGCTGGCGGGACGTTATGACCTGGCGGTGCATTCGTGGAAAGACCTGACCATCGAAGAAGATCCGCAGACGGAAATTGCAGCAACGTTACCCCGCGCGGATATGCGCGATGTTTTGCTTGTGCGTGCTGATCGCTGGCCGGACGTCGAACGCACAGGTCAACTGACAATTCTGACGTCTTCGCCCCGGCGCGCTTACAACCTCGAACCATTCCTGCGCCGGGCGCTGCCGGCAAAGATTAGCGAACTGAAGTTTGCACCGGTGCGCGGCAACGTCCAGACTCGCGTGCGGAAGATTTGGCAGCCAGGTGCGGATGGATTGATCGTCGCCAAGGCCGCGCTTGATCGGTTGCTCGAAGCCGAAAGCACGGAGTTTGCGGAAACGAAAGCCGCACTTCGCGAGGCGATCGCTCGGTGCCGGTTCATGGTCTTACCGCTTCGGGCCAATCCCGCCGCTCCGGCACAAGGTGCGCTCGCAATTGAAATCAAACGCGACCGCAGCGATGTGAAAGCTCTGCTGGAGACGATTAATTGCGCCGAGACCTCAGAAGTCGTCAGCCGGGAACGCGAGATTCTGCGGATGTATGGCGGCGGCTGTCATCAGAAAATCGGAGTCAGTGTATTGCGCCGCTCCTACGGTGAAATCACTTCTCTCCGTGGGCTTACTGACGATGGTTGCGTGCTCGACAATTATTCGCTGAGACCTTCGCAGACACGGCCACCAAGGATCGCCCGCGACCAAATGTGGCCGATGAAACCGGCGGACGCTGATTGGTTCAAACGCGAGACGATTCCTGTTACGATTTCCGACAGGTTTTCGGCGCTGTGGGTCGCTAAAGCGGACGCGCTCCCGGACGACGGGCCCGGCAAGCTATCAAAGATCATTTGGGCCAGCGGTCTGAAAACGTGGGAGCGGCTGGCGCAGCGTGGCGTGTGGGTCAATGGATCGGCTGAGGGCCTGGGCGAGCAGGAACCTCCGGTAATCAACACCCTAGCGGACGCTGAGTTAACCTGGCTTAAGCTTACGCACGCGGACGGTTTTGCGTGGAACGGCACGAATACGCTGGCGACCTACCGTCTGGTTCCAAAGGATCCGACGCCCGATCTGCGGGGCAGGAAGTATTTCTTCTGGACCAGCGGCTCGGGGTTCGAACGCGCGCTGTCGCTCAATTCGTGGCTCGCCGAGATGACGCATTTTTGCGGACCGGGTAACACGGAAAAGATTCTTAATCAGCACGGAGTCAAACCACACATCTTTCTCGATCATGCTGAGTGGCTGAAGGAGATGAGTGTTTCATGAAGCGTTTGATGCGCTTACGCGCAAGCCAACATCTGCGCGACCTCTGCGCGGAGACTGAATTCAATCGCGCGCAGTTAATTCAACCATTTTTTGTGGTTGAAGGATTGCAGGCCGACGAATCCATTGCCGGTCTGCGCGGCAATGTGCGTCTCGGCATTTCTTCGGCGTTGCAACAGATCGAAAAAGATCTGAAAGACGGGGTTACGCAGTTTTTGCTCTTTCCGGTCCCGGGCGAGAAAAGGACGAGCAACTTCGATCACAAATTCGAGCGCGACGTGATCTCCGGAATTCGCCGGGAGTTTCGGACTGACTTATGTCTATGGGTCGATACATGTCTGTGCGCTTACACGACTCATGGTCACTGCGGAGTTCTAAACGATCGTGGCATCGATCTGCCGAGCACGCTCGACGAGTTGGGAAAATCTGCGGTCGCTTTTGCCGACGCGGGCGCCGATGGAATTAGTCCGAGCGACATGATGGATGGACGGGTTGCGCACATCCGCGCGCAGCTTGATGAGCGCGGGCTCGATCTGGTGCCGGTAATGAGTTACAGCACAAAGTTCGCCAGCAACTTTTATGGACCGTTCCGCAGTGCCGCTGATTCGGCGCCGCAGTTTGGCGATCGGCGTCACTATCAACTCGACGTGCGTCAACGATCTGACGCCCTCGCCGCGAGCCGGCGGTGCGCCGAAGAAGGAGCAGATCTCTTGATGGTGAAGCCGGGTCTGACTTCGCTGGATTTGATCGGACCAATTAAGCAGGAAACGGCGCTGCAAGTTGGGGCTTACCAGGTAAGCGGGGAATACGCGGGGCTTTCACTTCTGGCGGACAACGAACTAATCGATTTTGACCGCGGGCTAATGGAAACCTGGCAAGTTTTCAAACGCGCCGGCGCGCAGTTCATCATCACCTATGGCGCGCGCTATGCGAAGAGACTTGGGGTGGGAAACTGATTTTGAAGTGCGCCCGAGCAAAGCCTGGCGGCGACGGCGCTTTGGTTTGCCGCCTGGAAGCCTGTTTTTACGGAAGCGGATCATTCAGTTCAAGTCGAGTGGGACCTGATCCCTTCGCTACTGTTCGGCGTTCCGTAACACGCGTTTGATAAAGCGCCGTCGCTCCCGACTCGTCGGGACTCTGCCGGCGCATTCCAAATAGACGTACTATCGAATCAACTAAGATAATGCTGACATCGAAGGCATCAGCAGCAAGGGACCTATCCCGCGAATATTTCGAGCGTGCCCTTCGCGTCACGCCTGGCGGCGTGCACAGCCCAGTACGCGCGTTCAAGAGCGTCGGCGGCACGCCGTTGTTCTTTCGCAGCGCTGAAGGTGCATTTCTGACCTCGGTTGAGGGTCGTGACTACATCGATTTTTGTCAAAGCTTTGGTCCCTTAATTCTCGGGCATCGAGACCGCGACGTTAGTGAAATCGTAAAGGAAGCTGCGGCGACGGCCTGGAGCTTTGGCGCGTGCGAGCCTTATTCGCTCGAGCTGGCCGAATGGATTACCGCGCGCATTCCCTGGGTCCAGATGCTGCGGTTTGTTTCCTCAGGGACCGAAGCGGTAATGAGCGCGTTGCGTGTGGCGCGGGCGGCGACCGGGCGCTCCCGAATTTTGAAATTCGAAGGCTGTTACCACGGACATGCAGATTCTTTGCTTGTGAAAGCCGGCAGCGGTCTGGCCGGCGAGGCTGCGAGTTCCAGCGCCGGTGTTTCTGAAGCGGTCGCCGGCGAGACGCTGGTTGCTTCGCTCGACGATGAAGAAAACGTGCGCAATGTCTTTGCCCAGCATGGGAAAGAAATTGCCGCCGTGATTCTCGAACCGCTGCCGGCGAACTATGGCCTGTTGATTCAGCGGCACGAATTCATTGAAGAGACTGTTAAGATTGCCAGAGCGCACGGCAGTCTCGTGATCTTTGATGAAGTAATCTCAGGATTTCGGGTAGCCCTGGGCGGAATGGCTGAGGCCCTCGGACTGCGTCCCGATTTAGTTACTTACGGCAAAGTAATCGGCGGAGGTTTTCCGGTCGGCGCTTATGGAGGGCGGCGAGATTTGATGGAGTTGGTTGCGCCTTCCGGACCCGCTTACCAGGCCGGGACTTTGAGCGCAAACCCAGTGGGCATGCGCGCGGGCCTGGCCACGTTGCAAAAAGTCGAACGCGTCAATGCGTACGCAGAACTAGAAGAACGAACCGCGCATTTTTGTGACGAGCTGAACGCGGATTTTGGCAAGCGCGGATTGCCGTTCGCTTTGACGCGCACGGCCTCGCTTTTCTGGCTGCACTCACAGACCGAAGGAGTCATTCGCCGCCTGGACCAAATTCCATCGCATCATGCGTCGTCTTTTGCGCGGATCTTTCACCAGGCGCTACAGCGCGGCGTCTATTTTGCTCCCAGCGGCTATGAAGTTAGTTTTATGTCGCTGGCCCATTCGGACGAAGTGCTTGAACGAGCGAGTGCAGCAATTCTGGATGCGGTGGAAGAGGCGCATAAAGAAAATGATTCTGTTTAGAGGCGGCGAGTTTAAAATCGAGAGGGCAGGCGGGCAGTAGCCCGCCGCTAAACGGAGAGTGAAAACGCACGGGCGGGCAATAGCCCGCCGCTAAACGGTCGGTTATGAAGCAACAACGTGATCGAATCAAGATTTTGTTGGTGGCGCTCTGGGTCACTTTCACGGTGACACTTGCGGTTTGGTGGCTGATCTTCGGTCTGCGCCAACTCGCTCTCATCAATCAATCAAACCTGGAAGGCGCGGTTCAGTTACATCGTCATTATCAGATGTTGTTATGGGAAGGCGGGATTTTGATCGCCTCGCTGATTGGCGGCGGGCTCGCGCTTTATTATTATGCCCGGCGCGAGCAAAAACGGCATGCCCAAGTCGAGGAATTCTTTGCCGCATTTACTCATGATGCCAAGACGGCGATGGCCAGCCTGCGCCTGCAGGCAGAAAGTTTGAAAGAAGATTTGGGGTCTAAGCCAAGCCCTCTTCTTGATCGCCTGCTTCAGGATACTTTGCGCCTGCAAATACAGCTTGAAAACTCACTCTCGCTGGTGAAACTGCCGACCGGTCGATTGCTTATTGAACCGGTTAAGCTGAGTGATTTGATCGACAGCCTGCGATTTCACTGGCCGGACGTAGCCCTTCTGCAAAAAGGCGACGGCACCGTGTTGGCTGACGTGCGCGCGCTGGAAAGCGTCTTGACCAATTTGGTTCAGAATGCAGTCACGCACGGCCAGGCGTCCGAGGTTGTGATTGCAGTTGCGCGTCGCGGCAGCGACCGATTGAATGTGCGCGTCGAAGATAACGGCTGCGGCTTTCAGGGTGATTTCAGTCAACTCGGCAAGTTGTTTGTGCGCCATGCGCGCGGCAGCGGCAGCGGCGTCGGACTTTACATCTCGCGGCAATTGACCAGGCGCATGAATGCGAAACTGAACTTCGCGCGGGCCCCGGAGGGTGGCTTTGTCGCTGAACTGGATTTTCCCGGTGAAGCTGAAATGACGAGCGTCGCCGAGCGCGAAGAAGTAATCATATGAAATCGCTCTTATTAGTTGAAGATGATCGCTCGCTCGGGGCGACCCTTAAGGATCGCCTGGCACTCGAAGGCTATCGTGTGCAGTGGGTCGAAACCAGACAGCGGGCCCTGAAAAAATTGAGCGAAGGATTGTGGGATCTGCTGATCCTGGATGTTGGCTTGCCCGATGGTTCCGGGTTTGAGTTGGCGCGCGAAGTCAAAGCACATAGCTCTCTGCCGATCATGTTCATTACTGCCATGGGCACGGCGGAAAACAGGCTCGAAGGTTTTGAAATCGGCGCGGAAGAGTTTATTCCCAAGCCGTTTCACCTGCGCGAATTACTTTTGCGGGTCAGGCACGTTTTTGAAAAGCATCCGGTACGGCGCCAGGTGTCGTGCAATGGGCGAACAATTGAATTGGATAGCCGGACAATCATTCAGCCGGACGGGCAACGCGAGCATCCGCCGGCGCGCGATTTTGAGTTGCTGGAATTATTGATCTCCAGCGCGCCGCGCGTCGTGAGCCGAAACCAGATCATCGATACATTGTGGGGCGAAGACAAACTCGGTAATCAACGCACGGTAGACAATATGATTGTGCATCTTCGCCAGTCACTCGGCGACGCCGACAGCAAGTTCATTCGGGCGGTGCGCGGGGTGGGTTATCAGTGGAGTAGCGATTCGGAGAGCTAGTTTAGCTAGCGCGCTATGTAACTTCCCTCTCTCTCTGGGAGAGGGCTTAAGGAGTTTCGACCGCGTAAAATCCCTCATCCCCAGCCCCTCTCCCAAAGGAGAGGGGCGACAGGAAAAGACCGATGTCAACTGCGATACAGGAAGAAATCGGAAATCTCCGCTTTCAAAACGCGCTGGCGCGCACGCCGCAACCCACGCCGCCGATTTGGTTGATGCGGCAAGCCGGTCGTTATCATCGACACTATCAGGCACTCAGACAAAAGCATTCATTCATGGAGCTGTGCAAGGAACCGGATTTGGCGGCGGAAGTGGCGCTTGGTCCGGTGCTGGATTTTGATTTTGACGCCGCGATTCTGTTCAGCGATCTGCTGTTTCCGCTCGAAGCCCTGGGGATGGGATTGGAATACACAGAGCGCGGCCCGCAACTTGGATGGAAGCTCGATCAGGCGACGCTCGGAAAACTGCGCGATGTCGAAGAAGCGTGGCCTCGACTGCTTTTTCAGGGTGATGCGGTACGCAAGACCCGCGGTCTGTTACCGGCAAACAAGAGTTTGATCGGATTTGTCGGGGGACCCTGGACCTTGTTCGTTTATGCCGTCGAAGGAACCCACAAGCAGGCAAAGGTGGCCGTCGCGAACCTGCCGCTCTTCGCTCAGTTCTGCGAAACGCTGGTTCCTTTGCTGGTTCGAAATATCGATCTACAACTGCGCGCCGGCGCCGAAATCGTAATGATCTTTGACACGGCTGCCGGTGAATTGGCGCCCGACATTTTCAGAGCTGAGGTCGCGCCGCGGTTGCAGACGCTCGTCGAGCGTTTTCCTTCGAAGCTCGGTTATTACTCGAAAGGTACTAATCGCGCACATCTCGATGATTCCTCGTTCACCGAAGCCGCGTGGGCCGGGATTGGCGTTGATCATAATTGGGATTTGCACCAGGCTTTCGATCTCTTTCCGCACGGCTTTGTTCAGGGCAATTTCGATCAGAACCTGCTGCTCGCTAACCCCGACGAACTGAAACTACATTTGAGGAAATTCCTTGGTCCGCTTCTCGAGAGCAATCGCCACGGCTGGATTTGTGGTTTGGGTCACGGCGTGCTGCCAACCACGCCGGAAGAGAACGTGCGCTTATTTGTTAATACAGTTCGCGAGGTGCTGCGATGAGTAATCCAGTCACGTCGTCCGAAACGACTGCGATGTCTGACTTGTTCAAGAAGTACGATGTGCCGGCGCCCCGGTATACGAGCTACCCGACGGTTCCATTCTGGAGCGAAGTGCCGACGACCGAACAATGGCTGAAAGAACTGGCGAAAGCGTTCGACAGTGAAACGGCGACCTGGTCCCTCTATTTTCATCTGCCATTTTGTGAATCCCTCTGCACATTCTGCGCCTGCAACACCGTGATCACTCGAGATCACCGCCGCGAAGAAACTTATATCGATCTGCTGGCAAAGGAATGGAATCTCTATCTCGAACGCGTTCCGAAACTGCGCGAGCGCCCGCTTCTCGGGCTTCATCTCGGCGGCGGCACGCCGACATTTTTCTCTGCCGAGAACCTTGAACGGATCCTGAGGCCGGTGCTGGCGAAAACGCTCGTGGACCGTGAAGGTTTCGAAGCCTCGGTCGAAGTTCATCCCGGCCATACGACTCGCGAGCAATTGATTACATTGCGCCGGCTCGGCTTCACGCGAATCTCGCTGGGTGTCCAGGATTTCGATCCCGTGGTGCAGAAGATCGTCAATCGCCATCAGCCTTATGAAGTCACCAAATCGATCACTGACATCGCGCGTGAACTGGGTTATACCTCGGTAAATTACGATTTGATCTACGGCTTGCCCTTGCAAACCCGCGATCGCTTTGGCGAAACCGTCGAAAAGACAATTGAGTTGGAACCCGACCGAATCGCGCTTTACAGCTTTGCGCTGGTGCCCTGGATTAAGCCCGCGCAGCGCAGTTACAGCGACGAAGACATACCCAGGGCCGGGGAGAAGCGCGCGCTTTACGAAATGGCGAGAGAGCTACTGGAGAACGCCGGCTATGTAGAAATTGGCATGGACCACTTTGCGCTGCCGCACGACGGCATGGCCAGAGCCCAGCGGGAAGGAACTCTGCACCGCAACTTTCAGGGTTATACCGAAACGCGCACGAGAGTGTTGCTGGGCCTGGGCGTGAGCGCAATCTCGGAAACACCAACCTGTTTTCATCAAAATGAAAAGGCTTTTCCCGTTTACGAACGTCGAGTCAGGCAGGGCGAAATCCCTACACTTCGCGGACATCTGCTCTCCGAAGAAGATCAACGCTTGCGCGAACAGATTCTCCGGTTCATGACTCGCTTTGAAGTCGATCTTGATAATGAGCAGAGCGACGAAGCCAAAGAATTTCTCGCGTCTTTAATCGATGATGGGTTAGTCAATGTCGGCGACAACAAACTAGTGCTGACCGAACGTGGCCGGCCATTCCTGCGCAATGCCTGTATGTTTTTCGACTATCGTTTACGCCGCCAGCAACCGCAGGCGCGTATCTTCTCGCAGGCACTCTAACGATTCATGAACATAAAGCCACAGAGACACAGAGGCGGAGAGAAACCAGAATTACAAAAAGTCGCCCTCGCACTCTTCCGTGATCGATCTCCGTGGCCTCTGCGGCAAACTTCCGTTTAGCCATTGCAAAAGATGCGAACCGTTAAAGTTGTCGGCGCCGGTTTTTCGGGGTTGGTCACGGCTTATTTTCTGGTCAAGAAAGGTTTCGCCGTTCGAGTCGTTGAAAAGACTTCCCGCGCCGGAGGTCTCATTCGCACGATTCGGACCCCACATGGCCTGGTTGAGACCGCCGCGAACGGAATCCTCAGCTCAGCACGCCTCGAAGCGATGTGCGCAGACACAGGCGTGCCATTGCAAACAACACGACGGGCGGGGCGCAAGCGATTCATTTATCGAGATAAGCCCAGACAGGTGCCGCTTGATCTTTCGGATATGGCGAAGCTCTTACTGCGATTTGGTCTGAACCTGACTGCCTTGGGTCCGCGCCCCTTCGAAACAATTTCGCATTGGGGCGTTCGGGTGCTTGGTAAAGGAGCAACAGATTATCTGCTCGCCCCGGCGCTGGGTGGAATTTATGCGGGCGATCCTAACGAGATGAGCGCGAGTTTGATCTTTGGCCGCGCCCGTCTACCTGATCACTTGAACACTTATCGTCCCGTGAAAGTTAAAGTTCGCGGCACAGTTGCTCCGGCAGGTGGAATGCAGCAACTAATCGACGGGCTTTGTGATTATCTTACGAAGGCGGGAGCCGAATTTGTTTTCAACCATGACGAACGATCATCCGCCGACGAACCAACCATTATCTGCTTGTCGGCGCGCGCGGCATCCGATTATCTGGCCAATTCCGCTCCCGAGTTGAGCGCCGCCCTGGCCAGGATCGAGATGTTGTCACTCGTGACTTCAACCTGTTTCTTCGCCGCGGATGCGGCAACATTGAAAGGCTTTGGATGTTTGTTTCCCCGCGATCAGGGTTTTCGCGCCCGCGGAGTGCTCTTCAATGATTGCATCTTCGAAGGACGCGGGCACGGCGAAACCTGGATCTTTGGCGGGGCGCTGGACGCGAAGGTGGTAAATCTGGACGACGGCGACTTGAAAAATCTGATTGCCGGCGAGCGCGAACACTTTTACCGGAAAAATGATCAGCCGGTCGAATGTCATATCACCCGCTGGCCTATGACGCTGCCACACTATTCGATCGAACTCGAACGCGTCCTGATGACGTTACCCGCTCCGCCGCCGAACATGCAGCTTGTGGGAAATTATCTCGGGCGAATTGGGTTGGCGAAAATTCTCGAGCGTGCCGCTTACGTAGTCGACCACTTCAACGAGACCGCCTAATGCGAATCGGAGTACTGCTGATTAATCTCGGAACTCCGGATGAACCAACTCCGGAAGCCGTAGGGCGGTTCCTGCGTGAGTTCCTGATGGATGAATTCGTTCTGGATATTCCGGCGCCGCTGCGCTGGTTTCTGGTTAATGTGGTCATCGTTCCGCGCCGCCAGAGACAATCCGCGCGCCTTTACCAGAAAATTCATACGGAACACGGATCGCCGCTGTTGATTCATTCCCTCGAGCTGGCGGAAAGGGTCGCTGCCAGGCTGAGCGGCAGACCCGACGAGTTTATGGTTCAGCTCGGAATGCGTTATGGCAATCCGTCGATCGGTTCGGCGCTGGCGAAATTGTTCGCCGAAAACGTCGAGCGCGTGATCGTTCTTCCTCTCTACCCGCAATATGCCGAATCGAGCTTTGAAACTGCAGTGTTGGAGGCCCAAAGAAAAGCCTACGAACTGGGGTCCGCACAAACGCTGGGATTTCTTTCGCCGTTTTATGATCGGCCGGAATTCATCGACGCTTGCGCGCGTCGGGTCGCTGATTATTTGAAGGTCTATCAACCCGATCACCTGGTTTTCAGTTTTCACGGCGTGCCGGTAAGGCACATTAAGAAGCTCGATCAATCGGGCCGGCATTGCCTAATCAAGGCTGATTGCTGCGACGCGATCAGTCCGGCTAATCATTTGTGTTATCGTGCGCAGTGCGTCTTCACTGCTCGAGCAATTGCCCGGCAGCTTGGATTGAAGGACAACTTCTATACCTGGTCGTTTCAGTCGCGGTTTGGTCGCGCCGAGTGGATCGGCCCATCGACCGAAGGGGTCTTTGGCGAATTAGGAAATCGCGGGATCAAATCCCTGGCGGTGTTTTGCCCGTCATTTGTGGCCGACTGTCTCGAGACTCTGGAAGAGATTGCGATTCGCGGGCGAGAGACATTTATCGGATCTGGTGGCCGTGAACTAAGTCTGATCCCGGCGCTAAATACTTACGAGCCATGGGTGGAATCAGTGACCGGGTGGATCACAGAGCTGGCCCGGAAGTAATCCTTGCATCACGGGTGAATCAAATTAGCCGATAGTCGATTCGGTTAAGTGACGCAGGCGCGCGCAAGTATTATCACAGGCCATTGTCGCGCTGGCGAGGTGTCAAATGTCCAACTTCTATTTGCCATTTGTTCTGACTGTGGGCGGGATGCTTTTCTATCACGTCTCGCAAAAATCGATACCAAAAGAACTGAATCCTTTCCTTGTGACTATCCTGGCTTATGCGGTGGGAATTGTCCTGTGCGCAATTTTTGCGTTTGCTTACCCGAGCCGGAAAGGTTTAGTCGATTCTTTGCGAGGATCGAATTGGGCGGTCTTTGTTTTGGGAGCGGCCGCCGCATCGATCGAGGTCGGCTTCCTCTTAGCGTATCGAGCGGGTTGGAAAATCAGCGTGGCTGCGGTGGCAACCAATGTCGCGGTGACTATCATGCTCGTTCCCATAGGCGTACTGGTCTTCAAAGATCATTTATCGCTGCGGAATATTCTCGGGTTGGTATTTTGCATTTTGGGATTGGTGCTCGTAGCGCGAGAATAAAGACAGAAACCCGACCGTCAGGGAGGGTGCATCCGCTCTTAGGCATTCCAACCCATTCCGATTGCAAATTTCCAAATTGCAGATTCAAGACGAACCCGACCGTCAGGGAGGGTGCCAATGAGGACAACATGAAAGCAAAATTCAAACGAGCAATGCCCTACGCTGATGACGCAATGAACCTGCCGGTGGCAAATGTTGACGCGGCAATTCCTTATTATGAAAAGACGTTTGGATTCCACGTTGTTTCGCGAAGCGACAAACCGCACAAGTCGGTCGTGTTCGCGCGAGACGATATTCAAATCGGCCTCGCTGAAAACGGAGGCGACCCTACCCAGGAAGGCTGTGTGTTTGAAGTCGACAACCTGGTGAGTGCTTTCGAAGAGATAAAAGGAAAACCTGCGACTGACGGCGACTTTCGAGACGACAAATTCGGACAGACGCCGATTCGTGTCTTCTTTGAAGTAGCGCCTGACGGGCTGTGTTATATGCTCGCTGAGCGTCAGTGAAATATGAGGTTTGTCCGCGGAGTTGCGACGGGTCACCACTGTACGTCATAATCCGCGCCGTAGTAATAGTTCCCCCGATGAGATCATTCTTAGTGACAACTTCAAACTTGCACGTGAGCGAGGTCGGTTATCTTTGGATCTTCGCGGCCGTCTTGGTAATTCATCTGACGGAAGAGTTTTGGGGCGGAATGCGATCATCCGATCGCGATAAACTGCACGGGCTGGATCTTTCTCGTGGAGGCTTCATCCGTGCCAATCTCGTGGCGGTAATCGGCCTTATCGTGATCAGCATTACCGCCGTAAAGATGGGATTCCCCCAGTTTCTGCTGGTTTCGCTCGGCACTTTTATTCTGGTCAACGGCGCGCGCCACGCGGTGAAAAGCGTCCGAGAGATTACCTATTCACCGGGGTTGATCACAGGTATTCTGGTTTTTCTGCCGCTCGGAGTGCTAACTCTGATCCGTTTGGAACCAGCGATGAGCGTCCTGAGATTCGCCGGCGCGATGCTTGCCGGCCTGACCATGCAACTGGGCGCGTCTTTTGTCGCCCACTACGGCCGGCAAACCGTTCAAGCCCTGGTTCGACGCTAGCGGATCCGCGGCCAGAAGACCTGGCGGAATAATGAAAGGATGAAATGACTTTGAGTGAAGAGAACAACACCGTCGATATTTCTTATGAGATCCGCGTGAAACCCGGACGTGCAGGCACTGATCCGAACGCGCCTGATTGGGAAGTATGCGAATTGGAAAACGGCGAGATCGCAGACAATGCCGACATCTATGACAACTTGACGCTGGCCGAAGCAAACCAGATCGCCGGGATGTGGCAAAGAAAGAAAGATGAAGCCGAAGGCGGCGGCGCTGCGGCTTAAGCTTTCCAGGTTCGCGACTCCTCTTGAATCCGTGCGGCAATAACTACCGTTGGTCAATACCCTGAACGAATCGGACGTCGATCCCAATCCTCTGATGCAGTTTGAGGCCTGGTATGGCGATGCGCTCGCCTCCGGAGTGCCCGAAGCCGATGCCATGACCCTGGCCACGGCGACAACTGATGGCGCTCCTGACGCGCGCATCGTGCTCTTGAAGAGTTTCGACGGTCGAGGTTTTGTCTTTTTCACAAATTATCAGAGTCGCAAAGCTCAAGAGCTGGCGGCGAACGGACGAGCTTGTTTGCTCTTTTACTGGCTGCCGCTAAAGCGGCAGGTGCGGATCGAGGGGACCGTCGAGAAAGTCTCCGCGGCCGAGTCCGACGACTATTTTCACACGCGTCCCTGGGGAAGCAAGCTGGGCGCCTGGGCTTCGGATCAAAGCAGAGTAATTACCAGTCGCGAAAATCTGGAAAAGCGTTTTGCTGAATTCGAATCGGAGTTTGCCGACAATGTTCCGCGGCCACCGCATTGGGGCGGTTATCGACTGATTCCAACCGCCATCGAATTCTGGCAAGGTCGCGACAACCGCCTGCACGACCGGATTCGCTATCGCTTGCAGCAGGACAAATCGTGGCGCATCGAACGACTCGCGCCTTGAACTAGACTCAAAAGTTGGAGGCGGGCTGCCACCGCGAATGCTCCATCGCTCGTTTAGAGGCGGGCCACCGCCCGCCACTTCTTCAAACTCGGAAAGGCAGGAATGCTTTGAAAAAATCCCCCGTCATTTTCTCAAGTTTGGTCTTAATGCTCGCGAGTGCGATTTCCAGCGCGCAACAGGTCTCACTCGACGCAATGATCGATCGTGAGATCGGACAACTGGTCGCGACTTACAAAATGCTGCACGCAGCACCAGAACTGTCCCATCACGAGGAAAAAACTTCCGCCTATCTTGCCGGACAGCTGCGCGCGTTGGGCTATACGGTGACCGAGCACGTCGGCAAGTATGATCGGCCCGAGTGGTCAGGTTACGGTGTCGTGGCGGTAATGAAAAACGGCGCAGGGCCAACCATTTTAGTTCGCACCGATCTTGACGCCCTGCCGGTCGAGGAAAAAACCGGATTGCCCTACGCCAGCACGGTTAAGACCAAGAGCGACACGGGCCAGGATGTGAGCGTGATGCACGCGTGCGGTCACGATATTCATGTCACGAATATGATTGGCACGGCGAAGGTGCTCTCTCAGCTCAAAGACCAGTGGCACGGCACGCTAATCTTGATTGGCCAGCCCGCAGAAGAAACCGTCGACGGCGCCAAAGCGATGCTCGCAGATGGTTTGTACACGCGTTTTCCAAAACCTGACTATGCGATCGCGTTGCATGACAGCGCCGACGTCGAAACCGGCAAAGTCGTTTATTGTCCCGGGTACGCGATGGCCAGCTCGACATCGGTTGATCTTGTGATCCGAGGGCTGGGCGGTCACGGTTCGAAACCGGAAGCAACGAAAGATCCAATCGTCATCGCTTCACAAATCGTGATGGCGCTGCAAACCATCGTCAGCCGCGAAGATTCGCCGCTGGATCCGGCGGTGGTTACTGTCGGCTCGATTCACGGCGGCACGAAACGCAACATTATCCCCGACGAAGTCACACTACAACTTACGATTCGCACCTACAAAGAAGAAGTCCGCCAGCACATCCTGGCTTCGATCGAACGCATCGCGAGAGGAGCTGCGATGGCCGCCGGCGTTCCTGAAGATCGTGCGCCGATCATGAAAGTGATCGAAAGCGAGAATGCGCCGTCGCTCTATAACGATCCCAAACTGACCGAGCGAGTTGCCGTGGCCATCGGCGGAACCATCGGAACAAGTAACGTCATTAGGGTCGCGCCGTTGATGGCCAGCGAAGATTTCGGAAATCTCAGCCTGGACCACCAGATTCCTTCAGTGATGTTCTGGCTGGGGGCCGTCGATCCGGTCAAGGTCGAAGCCAGCAGAAAATCGGGAAAGCCGCTGCCCTCGCTGCACTCGAGTCTCTTTCAGCCTTTGCCGGAACCGACCCTCCGCACCGGCATCAAAGCGATGACGGCGGCCGTGCTTGAATTGATGAAGAAGTAAGGTGTCAGTTGTTAGTGGTCATTGGTCGGTTGTCGGTGGTCAGTGTGTGGTAGTCAGTGATCACTGGTAAGCCTAATCAAGTGCGATTGAACTTGAACACTGACCACTGATCACTGACCAATGACCAATGAAAAAAGTTACCGGCATCGGCGGCATCTTCTTCAAAGCCCGGGATCCGGAAGCGTTGCGAGCATGGTATCGCCAGCATCTGGGAATAGAATGTAACGAAGATGGCGCCGCTGATTTTGAGTGGCCTGACCCGGACCGACGGAATCACACAGGAAGGACCATCTGGTCTCTGTTTCCTCACGACACTCGATATTTCGATCTGAGCAAACAACCGTTTATGGTCAATTACCGGGTCGCAAATCTTGATGCGTTGCTCGACGAACTTCGCGAAGCTGGAGTCGAGGTCGACGTCCGCGTGGAACAATATGAATATGGCCGCTTCGCCTGGGTGATGGATCCTGAAGGTAATCGAATCGAATTGTGGGAACCCGCAGGCGAGCGGCCCGAGCTTAAAATCCGCAGAATTACTTCGCCTTGCAAGCTCTCCAGCCTTTATCATCAGTGTTGACTTAGCTACCAATTCGGCTTAAAAGCTTCAACTGAGAAATATCGATTAAAAACCATCGGGAGTAAATTCATGGGTAAAGGTGATCAACGCAGCCGACGCGGAAAAATCGCGACGGAGTGGCTCTGTTTCCGAGGTGCCCCCGCATTTCGCTTTAGGACAACGTGGCGAGCAGATGGCCCTGGCGCATCTCGAACATGCCGGCTATCGAATCGTGGCGGCGAATTTCAGTGTTCCGATTGGCCGAAACCAGCGGGACGTAGTGGTCAATGCCGAGATTGACGTTATTGCTTTCGATGGCCCTACGCTTTGTTTCGTCGAAGTCAAAACGCGCGCGTCAGACGAATTTGCGCCGCCGGAGGTAAACGTCGATCTTCGCAAGCGCCGGCAGATCGCCCGTGCTGCCCGGGCCTATCGCCGGATTTTTGGTTTGATGAAGACGCCCTATCGTTACGACGTGGTCACCGTGGTCTCACCGGACGAATCTGCAAACAGAATTCGCGTTGAATTGTTGAAAAACTTTTGGCGTGACGATGCGTTGCGCAAACGAAACTGGCGCGACGCCCATTTGGGTTGAGCTGGAACGCGGACGACCTGGACGATTTGTTTAAGGCGGGTTACCGGCTGCGAACGAATTACGCGGAATCGTTTAGGGCACCGCCCGCCGCAATTCAAACCCTTGTCGGGGCAGTAACGCGCTCTAACCGGGTTTTGTCGCAAATGACTGGTTTGGAACGATACGTCGGTCAGGTGCTGGACGAAAAGTACCGCCTCGAGCGCTTGCTCGGGCAGGGCGGCATGGGTGCCGTGTACCTTGCCACCCATTTAGGCACCGAGCGTTATGTCGCATTGAAGTTGATCACTCCGCAGTTCATGCGTAATGAAGAGTTCGTTGAGCGCTTCAAGCGCGAGGCGCGCGCGGCCGGCCGCCTCCGGCACCCGAACGTTGTCGACGTAACGGATTTCGGGTTTGCTCACGTAGGATCGGACCGCGTCGCCTATCTCGTGATGGAGTATCTAGACGGCTGCACTTTGAGCGGCGTGCTCGCCGAAGAGCAGCGTTTACCGCTGTATTGGGCGGTCGATATTCTTGAACAGGTTTGTTCCGCCGTGCATGAAGCTCACCAACAGGGAATAGTTCATCGCGATTTGAAACCCGACAACATCTGGCTCGAGCCGAATCGTCTTGGCGGTTATCGCGTCAAGGTACTCGACTTTGGCATCGCCAAACTGGCGGAAGCTGATGGCGACGCGCCAGTGAACAGGATTTACGACACCGCCGTTAGCGCGGATCAGCCACTGATGACGGAAGCGCCGACGGCGATTGCCCAACCTGCCGGCGCGCCGGCGGCGACGAGCCCGGCCATTCCCAAGTCACAAATCGCGACCGATTTGGAAACTGAAACTCTAATTAACCCGGTCAGCGACGAAATTCGTAGCGGCCGCGCCACGCAGCAAATCGACGATGGCGATAAGACTCGATTATTCGAGCACGGAGCACATCGCACTACGGGCGCCGAACGTTTTACTACTGACGAGATGAACACCGCAGTTTCGACCGGTCTCACGCGTGTCGGCGCGATCCTCGGCACTCCTTTGTACATGTCGCCGGAGCAATGTCGCGGCAAACACCTGGATGCACGCTCTGATATCTACAGCCTGGGAGTTATCGCTTACCAAATGCTGGCGGGAACGCCGCCGTTCACCGGTGAGATGATGCCGGTCATTCGCGCGCATAATGAGAGTGAGCCCGTGCCGCTCAGACAACATGCGCCAAAGGTGCGGAAACGAGTCGCGCGTCTGATCATGTCGGCGCTGGAAAAAGATCCGGCGGCCCGCCCGCAAAGCGCCATAGCCTTCGCGAATGCCCTGCGCGCCAACGCCGATGGGCTGGGTGCGCTCTATCGTCGCGCCTTTGCCCTCTACAGTGAGTACTTTCCAAAATTCCTTAAGCTTTCCCTAATCGCGCACGTTCCGGTAATCATCGTTACGATAGTGATGATTGCCTTCCGCCTGGCCGAAGGGCAAATGAGCAGAGGAGTAAGGATTTCTTTGGCAATTTCGCTGGCGTTGCTGCAAGGCATCGCGGGTTTTCTCACGGCGTCGATTATTGCAGGTGTCACTGCCATCATCGTCACGCAATTATCAGTCGCGCCTCTTAAGCCGGTAGAGCTTCGCAGCGCATTCAAAGTAATGCGTCAACGCTGGCGACCGTTTCTCAACACCGGAATTCGCCTGGCCGTTCGGATCACGTTGGGCTACTGCCTGTTTATCATTCCGGGCATTGTCATGACGGTGCGTTATTTTCTCTGGGGCCCGGTGGTGCTGATGGAGGGACTGCAAAAGAAAGCGGCACGCCAGCGGGCGCGTGCACTAGCAGCGCGTTCCTGGCGCACAATTATCGCGGTTATGTTGATCCAATTCCTGGTGCCTGCGCTGATTGGCGGGGCGATCGGCGCGCTTAGCGGTATCAAATCCAATGGTCACGCGACCGTGAAACTGAAGGTCACCACCCAACTAGCAACCCTGGTAAACATCTTCGTCCTGCCTTTGTTAGCTATTGTGCCGGCGCTGGTTTATTTAAAGATGCGCCAATTCGGCGGTGAGACGCTGAACGATGTAATGGCTCAGATTGAAGAAGTTGAAGGCGTCCACAGCCGTTGGCAACAGCGCATGCGGACGAAGTTGACGATGAACACACCACATCGTACTTAGAGGCGTATTTTCTCAACCCTTCACAAATTCGTACGTGATATGCAGCGCGAGCCCGGACGGCGTAATCTCTGGTCTTAGGTCGGTAGCACGCAGACGCAGCGCGCCGCCGGCCGGTTGCACATTCACGCGCGATGAAAGCTGTTCCAATGTCAGCAACTCGACCGGATTGTATTTTCGATCGATTGTACTCTGCACCATATTCAACACGGGCCCATTGGCGAGCGAGGGCACATCACTCAGATGGATGTCGCTCAAGTGAAAACGCGCCACCAGCGCCTGCCGGTTCGCGTCGAACCCAAGATTTACTTCCGAATCGGCCCAACCTGAAAACTGTATACAGCCCATCAAGGTTGAGTTGTATGCTCCGGCGAACGCCAGCGGCCCGGTGATGCGCCCATTGTCGAAATGTACTGCCGTGCGCACGCCATTCACTTCACGCTTCAATCTGATCTCGCTGGCGCAGCCGCCTTCACTGTTACTCGAAGATGGACCGCCGCCGACATTCAAGGGCATCGAAGGCTCGCGGAGATTGTCGAACATCGCTTCCAGAAATGAATTCAGAAACTGTTCATTGATGGTGACGGTTGCTTCCGCCGCCGGCGCGTTACTGACCCGACGTCCGCGCCTGGCGGCCGGTTCCTGGGTGTAAGCGCTAGTCTGCAATCCCGTCAGGAAAAAACCTGTTGCCATGAATGCAGCAAGTATCGTCCTGCGCAATCTGGAAGGGGGCTCGCCCCCGCTTTCTTTGAATCCCAGTCTGGAAGATGACTTGTCTCTGCTCTCTTTGAATCCATGAGCCATACCTTAAATCCTTTTGGATAACAATCTCGAAATCGGGGAGCCTCACAAACCGCTGCGCACGATGTCATGCAAGCGAATCAAGCCGACGCATTCGCGATCGCCATTAACGACCGGCAACACTGCAATCTGTGACGGCCGGTCTTCCATCAGGCGCAGCGCGTCAAAGGCCAGCATCTCCGGATTGGTCACTACCGGATCACGCGTCATCAGGTCGTCACATTTGATATTTGCAAATGCGATGTCAGCCGGGCCAAGTCTTTGCAACGACCGGCGCAGATCGCCGTCAGTGATGATGCCGACCAGTCGTCTTTCGTTGTCGACAACGTTGACGGCGCCCAGGCCGTAGTGCGTGATGGTCGTAACTATTTCCATCCAGGCTGCATCAGGCGCGATCGTCGGGTTTTGCGCACCGCGGTGCATCAAATCGGCAACGCGCAAGGTCAACCGCTTGCCGAGTTGTCCCGCCGGGTGATTCGACGCAAAGTCGTCGGCACTGATTCCCTTCACTTGCATCAAGGTCATGGCCAGCGCATCGCCGATTGCCAGCGCGACGGTGGTGCTGGTTGTCGGCGCCAGGTTCAACGGGCACGCTTCCTGATCCACTGAGGCGTCGAGCACGGCGTTAGCCTGTTGGGCCAAAGAAGATTTCACATTGCCGACGATCGCGATCATCGGCACCTCCCGTCGTTTCAGATAAGGTAAAAGTTCCCTCAGCTCGTCAGTCTCTCCGCTGTTACTCAAAACGATGATGGCGTCGTTCGAAGTGACGATTCCCAACCCGCCATGCAACGCGTCAGAGGGGTGCAAATAAACTGCTGCAGTGCCGGCGCTGGTCATCGTGGCGGCAATTTTTTGGGCGATAATTCCGGATTTGCCGACCCCAAGGACGACGACTTTCCCCGAACAGTTGGCCAATATCTCGATGACCCGGTCGACCTGCTCCTGCCGCAGCCGCGCGGCGGTTTTTCCAATGGCGTCCGCCTCAGCACGTAGCAAGTCTACGACTTGGGAAAAATAAGATTCAGACATGCAGACCTTTGATATACGACCAGCAGTGTAATTTGCAAGCCAAGGCATCCTCGGCTCAGAAATTTCCGGCCAAAGACATGGACATCGCCTACTCCTTCAACTATATTTGCCCTTCTCTTAAATTTTTTGAGCTTGTCGATTTTCTGAGAAAGATCTGATCGGAGTACCAAATGGCTCTCTTCAAATTATTGCCGCGCGAAGAGCAATACTTTTCGCTCTTCACGCAGATGACTTCCTACATAAACGACGCGGCGCGCACCCTGGTCGAGATGTTGGCCCATGAAGATGGCGACTATGAAGAGTATGTGCAAAGGATCAAGAGCATCGAACACGCCTGCGACGACCTTACCCACAGTGTTTCAACGCGCTTGAATCAATCATTCATCACTCCCTTCGACCGCGAAGATATCTATATGATGTCCAAAGGCCTGGACGACATCGTCGATTTAATCGACGGCGTCGCGCGCGCGGTCGTGATGTATGACATTCATGAGACCACGACACCTGCAAAGGCTCTGGCCGGAGTCCTCCAGCGGATGGCGGTACAATTACACGACGTAATCTCTGTACTTGATAGACCGAAGGGCGTCACGGAACGCCTGGTTGAACTTCACCGCCTGGAAAATGAAGGCGATGATATTTACCAGCGCGCGGTCGGCGCACTTTTTCACGAAGGACGCGATCCTCTCACGGTACTGAAGTGGAAAGACCTGTACGAAAAGCTCGAGGCGGCCATCGATCGCTGCGAGAACGTCGCCAACATCATTGAGAGCGTAATCATTAAGCATTCGTAAGTTAGTAGTTGAGTTGTTAGTGGTCCAGTGGTCAGTGATCAGTGGTTAGTTTCGGTAGTTAGTCGTCAGGGGCGTCACTACAAACAAGTTTTCTCAGCACCTAAGAACTGTTCACTGACCACTGTTCACTGACCGCTGACTACTGACCACGGACCACTGACTACTGCCCTGCCCTTTGCCCTCCGCCCTCTGACTTATGCTATCGTCTTAAGGTCCCCCGTGCCCGCGTAGCTCAGTGGATTAGAGCGTTCGCCTCCGGAGCGAAAGGTCGCAGGTTCGACCCCTGCCGCGGGTACCAGTTCTCCGCCCTTCCCCCACGTGGGTTTTTATGGAAACTCCGACGGGAAATCTGCGCGCCGACGGGCTTTGCACAATCATGGTTGTCGACGATTTCGACGACACCCGCTTGATGCTCAAGCTCTGGCTGGAAAAGAAAGGTTATCGAATTCTGGAGGCGGAAAACGGTGAAGAGGCCGTTGATCTGGCGAATCGCGAGCGTCCTGATCTGATTATCATGGACATCGAGATGCCGTATGCGGACGGGCTTGACGCCACGCGCCGAATACGCGAGCATCAGGCGCTACGTGAGACTCCTATCGTCGCGGTTTCAGCTTATGGCGCTGACGAGTACCGCGTACGGGCGCTGGCAGCAGGTTGTAACGAATACGTCTCGACGCCTTTTGAGCCTGCCGCCTTGGAACAGTTGATTCGAAATCTGATCTCCAAATGCTGATCCCGAAACGGATTACGAGGCGCCTGAGAACAGCATGGATACTTTTGACCTTTCTCCCTGGCGTGCTTACGACTCCAGCGCAGAGTCCCTGTAACCTTAAATTCGATCAATTAACGCAGGCGCCTGAACTTTTCGGTTTTCATCTGGGGATGACACTCGAACAAGTAACCGTGCGAGTGCCGCAAGTTCGTTTTCCGCTGGCCGACCAATTGGGCGTAGCGAAAACCACAATCAATCCGGGTTTCGATTCGAGTTTTGATCAGGCGAGCTTCGCCGGCGCGCGCACTGTGTCCATGGATTTTCTGGATGGCAAGTTAACCACGCTATGGATCGGTTATAACGAATCGTTCAAATGGCAAAAGCTCGACGAGTTTGTGGCCGGCGTCAGCAGGAGTCTGAATCTGCCTGCCGCTCTTTCCGCCAGGGGATTGGGTCGCGAATTAAGATGTGATGGCTTCTCGGTTTTTGCTTCGATGATTGGCGGCAGTCCTGCACTTCGCATCACCGACGAAGCCGCGCAGCAAACAATCGCCACGCGTCGCGAAGAAGCTGAGGCAGCGAAGGAAGCGGCTAAAGCTGCCGCCGCGGCAGTTGTTATCGGCGACACGCGCATGAAGCTTTACTATCCAAACGACTGCGACGAAGCGGACAAAGTGCCCGAAGCAAATCGGGTAGTATTTAAAGACAAAGACACGGCTGAGAAAGCCGGATATAAACGCGCCAAAGATTGTCCGTGAGTGTCCGTCGAAAGGAGACCAACCAAAATGTTCAAAGAATTCAAGGAATTCATTGCCCGCGGAAATGTCATCGACCTCGCGGTAGCGGTAATCATCGGCGCAGCCTTTGGCAAGATCATCACCTCGCTGGTTGACGGCATTATCATGCCGCCGATTGGGCGCGCGTTGGGCAAGGTCGATTTTGCCAGCCTCTTTTATGTCCTCGATCATTCGAAAGGCGAGCCGGTGTCACTCGCCGACGCAAAGGCGAAGGCGATTCCCGTGATTGCCTACGGCTCGTTCATCAATGACGTAATAAATTTTCTGATCATTGCCTTTGTGATCTTTCTTATTGTTAGGGCCGTAAACAAAATGAAAGGGCCAAAGGCCCCGGACGAAACTAAGGAGTGCCCGCATTGCCTGACAAAAATCCCGCTGAAGGCGACGCGCTGCTCGGGTTGTTGCGCGCAGCTGTAGGAACAGTAAGCAGTGAACAGTGAACAGTAGTAGAACGCCAAGAGTGTTAGTTAATCCCAGCCCAGTGAGCGTTGCGCAGCAGGGAATGCCCAGAGGTTGCTGCCGTACACACTGCACGGCTAACTGCTCACTGCTTACTGCTCACTGAAAATGTAACCAGTTCGGCCCAATTCCCGTCTTAATTAATGAGCCGCCGCTTGCGGCTCTTAATCTGTTTAATATTCAGTAAGGACTGCTGCTAATGGGACGATTGTTATTATTTCTTGCTCTCCTTCTAACATTTTTCAGCACTACGGTTTTTGGCCAGGGAACCGGATCAATCAGAGGTCAGATCGCCGACGAATTTGGTGGCGTGATTGTGGGCGCGACCGTTACGGCCGTTGATGCGAAGGGCGCCGAGAAGACTGCCCGGACCAATGGAGACGGCGCCTTCGCCATAAATGGGCTGGCACCGGGAAAGTACACAGTGCGCGCGGCCGCCGAAGGCTTCGCTACTTATGAAAACGCCGACGTGAATATTGAGACGGGACGCAATGCCCCGCTGAATATTACGCTCAAGGTGACGATCGAACAGCAGAAAGTTACCGTCTCAGAAAACAACTCGTCGGTTAATACCGAGCCCGAGAGCAACGTTGGCGCAATTGTTCTGCGCGGCTCCGACCTCGACGCCCTGCCAGACGACCCGGACGATCTGGCTGCGGCGCTGCAGGCACTGGCCGGACCTTCAGCCGGGCCCAATGGCGGTCAGATTTTCATCGATGGCTTCACGGGCGGGAATCTTCCTCCGCTGGCATCGATTCGTGAAATCAGAATTAATGCGAATCCATTTTCTGCCGAGTACGACCGGCCAGGATTTGGACGAATCGAAATCCTGACCAAGCCAGGCACGGACAAGTTTCGCGGCCAAACTTCTTTCAGCTTTAACAACATGGCCTTCAACGCGCGCAACCCGTTTGCACCCACGCGCGCGCCATATTCTTCTCGCCAGTACGGCGGCAACCTTAGCGGGCCAATTACCAAAAACAAGGCCTCGTTCTTTTTTGATTTCGAGAAGCGCGACGTCAACGATGATGCGGTAGTTAACGCCACGATTCTTGATTCGGCCCTGAACATCGTTCCTTTAAGCCAGACTGTTCCCACACCCAACCGCAGAATTGAATTTGGCCCGCGCATCGACTATCAAATCAATCCGAAGAATACGCTGGTAGCACGTTATGAATTTACCCATGCGACCAACGTTGTGGGCGTCGGCGGATTCTCGCTGGCCAGCAGGATGTACTACACGGAAAGCACCGAACAGTCCGTGCGCCTGACAGAGACTGCCATCCTGAACAAGCAAACCGTCAACGAGACGCGCTTTCAATTCATGCATCAATCATCGAGCGATGATGCAAACAATATGATTCCGACCATCCAGGTTTCTGACGCGTTTACCGGCGGGGGTTCACAGATCGGGAGGGCGTCGAATATTCAGAACCGCTGGGAACTCACCAATACCACGTCGCTCGCGCTTGGTAATCATGCCGTGAAATTTGGAGCGCGTTTTCGCGATGTTCGCATCCGCAGTACATCGCCACAAAACTTCGGCGGTACCTGGACCTTTGCCGGCAGCCGTCTTCCAGGCCAACCCGTAATCACCAGTATTCAGGATTACCAAATCACTTTGCTTGGTTTACAGAACGGTTTGACTCCGGCCCAGATTCGCGCGCAGGGCGGCGGCGCCACACAGTTTTCGATTTCAGCCGGTAATCCCCTCGCGTCGGTGAGCCAGTTTGATTTCGGTGGATTCGTTCAGGATGATTGGAAGTTCCGTCCTAACCTTACCGTTGACGTCGGCCTGCGATACGAGAACCAGAGCAACATTAAGAGCAACTTTAACTTTGCGCCTCGGATTGGTTTCGCGTGGGCCCCCGGCCCGGTGAATCGACAGCAACCCGCGAAGACAGTCATCCGTGGCGGCTTCGGAGTATTTTATGACCGTGTGGGCGAGAACTTAACCCTGAACGCGTCCCGATTCAATGGCACTAATCAACAGCAATTCATCGTTACCGATCCCGCAGTGCTGAATTTGTTTCCCACCATTCCATCAATCGCTACGCTGAATGCATTTGCGACGCCAGTGACAATCGATCAGTTGGCACCTAACCTGCGCACGCCTTACACGATTCAATCAGTCGTAAGCATCGAACATCAGATGGCCAGGAACTTGCGCGTCAGCGCGACTTTCTCAAACTCGCGAGCGCTGCACCTGCTGCGATCGCGGGCAATCATCGGCACGAACCGGGTTTTTGAGTACGACTCCAGCGGCCGTTTTAATCAGAATCAGTTCACCGTTAACATCATCAACAATTTCAGCCGGCGCGGCAGCATCACCGCCTTTTACACGATCGCTAAAGCGAATAGCGATACCGACGGTGTCGGAACCTTTGCGGCCAACCCGTTTGATTTCAGCAGCGAATACGGTCGGGCGTCCACGGACGTCAGGCACCGGTTCACGCTTTTCGGAAACTATCGGGGTCCCTGGGGTCTCACTCTTAATCCGCTGGTGAGCATTAGTTCGGGCGGGCCGTTTAACATCATCATCGGCCGCGATCTGAATGGCGACACGCTTTTCACTGAGCGGCCTGCGTTTGCAACCGATCTGTCGAAGCCCGGCGTGGTCATAAGTCACTTTGGCGCTTTCGATCCGAATCCGACCGCCGGTGAAGTAATTGTCCCGCGCAATTTTGGACAGAGTCCCGGCTCAATCGTCGCTAATCTCAGAATCAGCAAGACGTTTGGCTTTGGAAAAGAGCGAAGTAGCGCGGCCGCTGGTCGTCAGCAGGGCCAGCGCGGCGCCGGCGGCGATCGCGGAGCGCGGGGCAGTGGCGGCGCCCGCGGCGGTGACGCCGGCGGTGGCGGACGCGGCGGATTTGGATTTCCCGGGATGGGCGGCCCCGGCGGTGGCGGAGGCGGTGGCCCGCGCGGAGGAGGAGGAGGCAACGTGGGCTTTGGTGGCGGCGGTGGTCAAACCGGCAAACGTTACAATTTGACCTTCTCGCTGAATTTCCAGAATATTCTGAATCATGCGAACCTGGCGCCACCGGTCGGAAATCTCAGTTCGCAGCTCTTCGGGATTTCGACGCGAACCGGTGGAAACTTTGGCGGCTTCGGCGGAGGTCGCGGCGGTGGCACGCCCCCTTACAATCGCTTGATCGACGCTTCGATTCGCTTTAGCTTCTGAGCTTGGTTTGTTTCAAGAATATCCCGAGCATCACCTCGACTATCAAAGCCCAACGCGCAACGAGTTGGGCTTTTTTCTCGCGGCTGCCCCCCACTCACTACTTTGACGCAACGGGATCTTGCACCCTTTGGCGATTCGCCAGTTGCATTAAACCGGGGATGATATAAAACACCGCGGTGGCGCTCAGGAGTGCGCCGGTCACAAAACGCGAGAGGAAGGTGTTCTCCCAAACACCGAAATAGCCCAGTCCGAAATCTACCAGTAAGGGAACTGCCGAGAGGAAAAGCCAAATCCGCGCCGGCGTTTCCGCGCGCTTCAGTGACCGAGTGAGCGGATAAAACACTGTTGCCAGCGCAAAGCCTGAATACAAACCGGTGCAGCGCGCGCACACGGCGAATTGATAACCGGCGATATGAAACGAGCGCTCGGGACGTTGGTGGCAAACAAAATGAAAAGCGTTATAGATCGCGCCGGCAAACGTCGTGTGACCACCGGCCATCGCCAGCGGCGCGGCGATAATCAGGCCAATCACGCCTGACCCAAACGTGCTCAGCAGGGCCCAGATAATCCAGGCGCGCGCGGACCCCGCCGGAGTGATGAGAGGCGGCGCTTCCGTCTGTGCTGAACTCGAAAATCGGAGATCCAAAATCTAAAATCGAATTACCGTATCCGGCCCGCCTTCAACGTGCACGGTGTCGACAAACCGAATGTGCTTTGATTCAGTCGTCATCACCAGCGAGTGAGTACGCTTGCCCGAGCCAAAGAAACGAACACCACGCATCAAGGCACCGTCGGTAACGCCCGTCGCGGCAAAGATTATTTTTCTGCCCGGAGCGAGATCGTCAGTATCGTAAACCTTGTTCGGATCGTTGATGCCCATTGATTTCAAGCGATCGATTACGTCCTCGGCGGGAGGCACTTTGTCACGGTCCACCCCGAGCCGGCCTGAATCGAAAACCAGCCGGGCCTGGATCTCGCCGTTAAGACATTTGATTGCGGCCGCCGTCAGCACCCCTTCCGGCGCGCCGCCGATACCGATACAGGCATGAATGTTGGTCCCCGCGACGGCCGCGGAGATTCCGGCGGAAAGATCGCCGTCCGAAATCAAACGAATGCGCGCGCCCGCGGCCCGCACATCGTCGATGACCTTTTTGTGGCGAGGGCGATCCAAAACGATCACGGTCAAGTCTTCAATGTCGCGGCCCAGGCGGCGCGCAATGTTGCGCAGGTTGTCTTTGACCGGAGCATCAATGTCGATCACGCCCCGGGATGATGGCCCCACAACGATCTTGTCCATGTAAATGTCCGGCGCATGCAATAAGCCGCCGCGCTCGGCTGCCGCCAAAACTGCAATCGCGTTGTTTGCTCCCAGAGCGCACAGGTTCGTGCCTTCCAAAGGATCGACCGCGATATCGACTTCCGGACACGAGGCCGCCATTTCTTCGCCCACGCCGAAGCCGCCGCCGACTTCTTCGCCGATGAAAAGCATGGGCGCTTCGTCTCGTTCGCCTTCACCGATGACCACCCGGCCGCGCATCGGTACTGAGTCCATGATTTCACGCATGGCCTCCACTGCGACCTGATCGGAATATTCTCGATCGCCCTGGCCCATCGTGCGCGCCGCAGCAATCGCTGCCGCTTCAGTGACTCGCAAAAAATCCAATGATAGCTCGCGCTCTGTTCTCAACTCAGGCGCCATTGTTTGTTTTCTCTGGGTCGAAACCATCGTCACACCTGCCGGCTAATGTTGTTCTGGAACGAAAGAAAGCGCCGTCATAGTAGCAGAAACTCAAACCACGACGTTAGCAGCTAACAGGCGGACGAAATCATTTTCAAGTTCGGAGCAAAGCCGGTGAGCACGTCCGAGTGGAGGTGCTGAGCTGATCTCGAATGGCCGATTAGTTGAGGAGCCGATGGCCGGCGTTACAGAGCTATTAGTCTTCCTTTGACGCAGTCTTGAGCTGAGCAATGAGTTGACTAATTTGCGGAGCGTTAGGCGCCGCGGGGACGTCTGACAGGTATTGCTCGAAAGCCTTTTGCGCCGCCGCAAACTTTCCTTCAGCGTAATAGATTTGGCCGAGTAACAATTGGGCAATCCCCACTTTGCTTCCCGCGAGTTCATAACCCCGCAGTAACTCGCGTTCGGCTCGATCAGCTTGCTGCAACTGCATCAGAGCAGCGCCGAGTTGCACATGTGAGTTCGCGCCGTCGGGGTCGATGGCGATCGCCTTTTCCAATTCACTTGAGGCGTCAGCAAAACGGCCCTGGCGATTTAACAGCACGCCCAGTCTGAAGTGCAGGTTGGCCTGGGTTGAGGGAGGAATATTCTTTGATGACAACGTCGATCGATAAATTTTCTCAGCTTCTGAAAACTCTCCGGCGCCTCCCAGGGCTTGTCCATAAGCCAGCCGGAGTTCCAACATGCCATGGTTCTCAGCGTACAAAGCTTCAAGAATCTCCAGAGCCTCTTTATACTTGCCTTGTTTGTTGAGCACGATGCCCAGATTCATGCGCGGGTGAAAAAAGCGCTTATCGATTTCAATCGCTTTTCGGAAAGCGGCCTCGGATTCTTCAAACCGGCGTAATTTCATGTAGGTCACACCGAGATCATTAAGCGCGGCTACATAAGTAGGATACAGATTGATGGCCTGTTGTAAATCGGAGATAGCGCTTTCGAGATGATTATCGTTAATCGAATCCAGCGCGCGCTTGTATGCGGCGCGAGCTTTGGAAGGAATATTCGATTCGTAAGTTGCGATATCCAGGATCGCGTCTTCTTTGGCCGGCCGTTTGATCGCGGGCAGCGCCTTGAGAAAGACCACGATGCGAGCCGGACTGTTACGATCAAGCTTGAAAGTTGTAGTTGTCGTATCGAATGTTTCCCGGTCGCCCTCAATCGTAACCGTGTAAAATATGGTCATCGTCGTGGGAGTCCGCATCAGGTAAACGCCATTCGAGTCGGTGTACGCATTGTCGGTTTGGCCTCGATCGGTAACGATCATGAAGTGAATTGCCCGCTGCGGCGCACTACCGTTCGGCATGAAGAGCTGAATTGAGGACGGAGGCGCCTGGGCCAGAGCAGCTCTTACACAAATGAGGCAGACAACTACGAGGATCAAACCCTGGAGGCCAAAAGGATTCCGGCGCATAGTTCCCTCCTAAAAAATCAGGGTTGCCCAAATGAAAACGAAATGAAGGTTATGCGGCCACTATAATCCGAAATTCCACGTCTGACAATACTGCTGAACGTCGCCTCCTACAGTGCGACGGCGCCGCGTGACTCCGATGTCTTGCAGGGCGGCAGGGTTTTTCTCGCCGGCTTTTCCTGCTTCAATCCCAGGGCCCAGTCAGCCTGCATCAAGGTGTGAATGTCACGCGTGCCTTCATAGATGACGGCGGCTTTGCAGTTGCGCAGGTAGCGCTCAACCGGATAATCATTCGTATAACCATTTGCGCCGTGAACTTCAATGGCCATTGAGGCAGCTTTTTCGCTGCGCACCGTCGCCTGCCATTTTGCCAGGCTGGTGGCGCGACCGTTCGGTTGGCCTTCGTTCTTCAGCCAGCCGGCGTGCAGCCAAAGCAAGCGGCACATCTGATAGTCGGCTTCCATCTCGGCGATCTTTTGTTTGACTAATTGATGATTCGCGATCTTCGTGCCGAAAGTCTCGCGCTCGTTCGCATAAGCAACTGACGCATCGCGCGCGGCACGAATCACTCCGGTGGCCCCCGCAGCCACCGTGAATCTTCCCTGCTCGAGCGCAAACATCGCGATCTTGAAGCCCTCGCCTTCTTCGCCAATCAGGTTTTCCTTCGGCACCCGCACATCCTGCAAAGAAAAGTAGCCCGTGTTTCCGGCGCGAATGCCCAACTTGCCGTGAATTGTTCCTGAAGTGAAACCTTTCATGCCCCGCTCAACGATGAAACAGGACATGCCTGAATGGTCGCGTTTTCTCCGCTTATCTTCATCGGTCCAGCAAAAGAAAAGAAAATTATCGGCCGTGTCCGCCAGGCTGATCCACATCTTCTCGCCGTTGAGAATGTAGTCACCGCCATCACGACGTGCCGTTGAGCGCGCTCCAACCACGTCCGATCCGGCGCCAGGTTCAGTTAGTCCATAGGTCGCAAGTTTTTCACCTCTTGCCTGCGGCGCCAGGTATTTTTGCTTTTGCTCCTCGGTACCCCAGGTGTAAAGTGTCAATGAATTCAAGCCGGTATGCACCGACATCGCGACGCGCAGGAACGTATCGACGGCTTCCAGTTCTTCACACACCAAACCCAGCGAGATGTAATCGAAACCGGCACCCCCATATTGTTCGGGGATACAAACGCCGAGCAGATTCAGCTCGGCCATTTTGCCAAACACGGAACGTTCAAAGTGCTGCTTCTCGTCCCATTCTTTGATAAAGGGCGCAACTTCTTTTTGGGCGAATTCGCGCACGGTCTGCATCAGAGCTTCGTGGTCGTCGGTAAGTTGAAAGTCGATCATTCGCGATACTTTATCATAATCCGCAGACGACGCAGATTACACAGACTGAGAGAGATCAAGAGTGGTAATTAGAGTGGCCAGGGAGTCTGATTTTTTAGCATCTCATTCGCCTTCTCGGGAATCTGCGGACAGCATTTTCTTTGCTTCTTCTGTCGCTTGTTCGATCGTCGTTACGCGACCATCCAACTGCATCTCGTAAACAGCTTTTGTGATTTCGCCGATACGCGGTCCCGGTTGTAACCCCAATTCCAGCAAGTGCCGGCCCAGTAATATTGGCGCGGGGGCCGTCAATTCGACTTCCAACTCGCGCGCGCGATTGATGAACCATTCCTGCGCGGCGACGTCATACCATTTATCGCGCGGCACCCATTCAGCATTGCGGCCCAGTGAGTCAGCTTTTGCTACACGATACAACAGGTCGAGTTCGCATCTCCGCGCCAGACGCCGGAATGCTCCATCGCCGACCTCATCTCGCTTTTTATAGAATTCGCCCGGCCGCAGATGATCTCGGACGAGTGCAACCACCTGCGACCTCACGTCATATCCATCGATCGTGTGAATATTCAATCGGTCGAGGAACCTTTCAGTCGGCGCAATTCCCGCTTCCTCATGTTCGCGCGAGCGAATACGCCCGTCGACGAATGCCGTAGTAGCCGGCTTGCCGAAATCATGAGCCAGCGCCGCGAGCATCACAGTCACCTGCTTTGGATATGGAAGATCGTCAATCAACTCGCGCGCGCGATCGACTACCAGCTGCGTGTGCACGAAGACGTCGCCTTCCGGATGCCATTCAGGATCCTGGGCCACATCGATGAGTGCTTTGATTTCAGGAAACAATTGATCTATCACGTGCAGCTCGTGCAACCACTTTAAGCCAATCGAAGGGCGGTGCGCGCGTAAGAGGAGTTTTTCTATCTCTCCCCAAATCCGTTCAGACGGCAAATCGGAGAGGTCGATTAGCCGGCACGCATCGACGGTCTCAGGATCGATCTGAAATCCAAAGCGAGCAGCAAATTGCGCGGCGCGCAAAACACGCAGACTGTCTTCGGCAAACGTTTTAAGGGAAACGGCGCGCAGCGTTCGGTTATCGAGATCAGGCCGGCCACGGAACGGATCGATGATCTCGCCAGTGAGCGGGTCCTGCAGAATGGCGTTGATCGTAAAGTCCCGGCGTGACGTCGCTTCTTCGATGGTCATGAGCGGATCGCCTTCAATGACAAACCCGCGATGCCCCCGTCCTGATTTGCGGTCGCGGCGCGGAAGTGAAATGTCCAGATCCGAACCAAGCTTATAAACGGTAAACGCTTCACCGACGATGTTGACATCGCCAAATTGATCCAGCAATTGTCGTAACTGCGCCGGATCGATCCCGTAGACTTCGATATCCCAATCTTTCGGCTGTTTGTTCATTAACTTATCGCGCACACAACCGCCGACCAGTAACGCGCGCCCACCCGCCCCGCTGACGTCATTGGCAATATCCAAAATCTTTTTGGGAATCTCCATCACCATCGCAGGTTAAAGCTTGCATCATAAAGGCGGGCAGTAGCCCGCCTCCTAAACGAGTTCTGGAACCTGTCGTCGAGCCGTTAAGTGTCCTCGGCGATTCGAATTTCCACGCCGCGCGTCGATGGTATGCAACTGATTACCTGGACGCGTTCAATGTTTGTCAAATCTGATCCAGCAGAATGCCACAACTTGACCCAGAAGGTCCGCGTCGCTCCATGAATTGCAAAAGTCGAACCATCGTTCATCACTGCGACCGGTTCAGCCCTTGTTCCTTTTCGTAATTCGTCGGTTAACTCCGGCAGGAACGCCTTGAACTTGTCGAATTGAACCAGCACCGCATCGCCGGCGATCTGGGCCGGCGGAAGTTCAACCGGATCGCCCGACTCAAGTAGCAGGCGGGTTTCGGTTTGCTGATCGCGTTTCTTGAGAATCGGCATCGAGAATCTAGATTTCGCTTGACCCGTTTAGCAGCGCCACTTGTGCCGCTGGCGGGACAAGTGGCGCCACTAAACGAGTAGTCAAATGTCCTGCGAGTTCACTTACTTTCACGCGCTCCTGTTCCCATGTATCGCGATCACGGACGGTTACGGCCTCGTCTTCCAACGATTGATGATCCACCGTTACACAGAACGGCGTACCAATCTCATCCTGTCGCGCATACAGCTTGCCGATTCCTCCCGTATCATCATAAACCGCGCGCACGACGGGTTGCAGCGAACGCTTGATGGCCTTTGCCATCCCCACGATCTCGGGTTTGTTCTTCGCCAGTGGCAGCACCGCGACCTTGATCGGGGCCATCGAGTGTCTGAGCCTCAGAATCACGCGCATCTCGCCTTTTTCATTCGTCTTTTCAGAGTAGGCATCCATCAAAACCGCCAGCACGGTTCGATTGACACCCGCTGCCGGCTCGATCACGTACGGGTAAAACCGTTGCTTTGATTGCTCGTCAAAGTAGGAGAGATCCTCAGTCGAATCAGGATTCAGCCGCTTGCCTTCCGAGTCCTCAGGTTTCTTCGAATGCGTGCGCAAATCGAAATCAGTGCGATTCGCAATGCCCATCAGTTCGTCCCAATGGCGTTCTTCGTCCTCCCTTTCAGGAAAAAACCGATACTGAATATCGACCGTGCGCTTGGCGTAATGCGCCAACTCTTCCCTGGGTTGCTCGTAAAGCCGTAAGTTGTCGCCCGAGATGCCGATATCGAGAAACCATTGTAGACACGCGTCGATCCACTGCTGATGGGCTTGTTCGTCTTCGCCCGGGCGCACAAAGTATTCCATCTCCATCTGCTCGAACTCACGCGTGCGAAAGATGAAATTGCCGGGGGTGACTTCGTTGCGAAATGACTTGCCAATTTGCGCGACCCCGAATGGCAGTTTCCGGCGGCTCGTGTTAAGCACATTAAGAAAATTTACAAAGATGCCCTGCGCAGTTTCCGGACGCAGGTAGACGAGCGAATCGGGATCGTCTTCCGCGGTCGCGCCGACATGCGTGCGAAACATAAGGTTGAATGGCCGCGGTTCAGTCAGATTCTTTGAGCCGCAGTTCGGGCATTTTCCGTCCGCGAGCTTATCCGCGCGCAAACGCGTGTTGCAGTCGCGACAATCAACCAGCGGATCGCTAAAAGTGTCTTCGTGCCCGGAATACTTCCACACCAGCCGGTTCAGAATGATCGAAGAATCAAGACCTTCGATGTCGTCGCGCTCATAGACCATCCAGCGCCACCACGATTGCTTGACGTTATTGCAAAGCTCGACGCCCAGTGGGCCATAGTCCCACGCGCTACCCAGGCCGCCGTAGATCTCAGAAGATGGATAGACAAAACCGCGTCGCTTCGCGAGGGAAACGATTGTTTCGATGTTGGGTGCAGGCACTAATTTTTTCTATCGATCGCGCTGGAAACTTCTGACGCGTTATGAAAGTGAATAACGAAAACCGCCGGACATGTTAACAGCCGGCGCATAAACCGCAAAAGTAAGAAGCGCACTCTTCACCGCTCCTCACCATTTAACGGTAATGCGAATTGTCGATGTTGAAAGGCTTGATTCTTAGTCGGTTATTTGCTCGGAGTATTAATGTTGATATCGACCTGCGTCTTCCTTCCGCCGAAGACCCCAGCTCTGTATGCAAAAAAGGCGGCTACAACTACGATCAAAAATATCACCAGCACCGCCACGACGCCTACACTACTGCCGCCACCACCACCATCATTGTCAGCCATTACCGGTTCCTCCCTGCATGGAAATCAAACATCGGGGGCCGAAAAAATCGACTGATTAGCGTTTATTCTTTCTGAAATGTCTATTAAGCGAATCGTATGCCGCCGAAGGAACACAAGAACAGGTGATACCGAGAAAAGTCCGGCATCACCTGCAAGGGATTCCCTTTTAGGAAGGTCAAAGGAGGCAGCAAGCCCGAGCGGTCAGACTGGGGCGCAGTCACGCTAACATCTTTGGTGAGCGTCGGACTTGTGCTGCTGCGATTTCAGCCTGCGTCGCTGGCCGCTTCGGCTCCGGCTTCTTCTCGCAGTACAGCTTTGCGGGACAGTTTGATTTTGTTGCCCTCCTTGCCAATGCATTTCACCATGATTTGCTGGCCTTCGCGCAGTTCATCGCGAACGTCGCGGACACGACGATCAGCGATCTCGGAGATGTGCAACAGGCCATCTGTTCCTGGGAAAATCTCGACAAAGGCGCCAAAGTCCACAATGCGTGAGACTGTTCCGACATAGGTCTGGCCGACTTCAGCTTCTGCGGTTAGTCCGCGAATCCGATTCACGGCGGCATCGGCAGCGGCGCTGTCCGAGGTGGCAATCGAAACCGTGCCATCATCCTCAACGTCGATTTTCGCGCCGGTCTCTTCGACCAGAGCGCGGATAACTTTTCCGCCTGGTCCAATCACGTCGCGAATCTTGTCTGGATTGATTTTGATCTTGATGATCCGCGGAGCATGCGGCGATAAAGCGGTTCTGGGCTCACCGAGGGTCTGTTCCATTGCTCCCAGGATAAATAACCGCCCCTTCTTCGCCTGGGCCAGAGCCTCGGACATGATCTGCGCATTCACACCCGTGATCTTGATATCCATCTGCAGCGCGGTGATTCCTTCCTGCGTGCCGGCGACCTTAAAGTCCATGTCTCCATAATGGTCCTCAGCGCCGGCGATGTCCGTGAGGATCGCATACTTATTACCCTCCATTACCAGACCCATCGCAACCCCCGCGACCGGCGCCTTCAACGGAACCCCGGCGTCCATCAGAGACAAAGCACCGCCACAAACGCTGGCCATCGAAGAAGATCCGTTCGACTCAGTGATGTCTGAGACAATTCGAATTGTGTAAGGAAACTTCGTGTCATCCGGAAGCACTGCTTCGAGCGCGCGGCGCGCCAGGGCGCCGTGCCCAATCTCGCGCCGGGACGACGAACCAAAGCGTCCAACCTCGCCGACGGAGTAATGGGGAAAGTTATAATGCAGCAGAAAGCGTCGCTTAACTTCTCCCTTTTCCAAATCGTCCATGAACTGCTCGTCATCTTTTGTGCCGAGCGTCGTGGTCACCAACGCCTGCGTCTCTCCGCGGGTGAAAAGCGCTGAGCCGTGCGTGCGCGGCAGCCAACCAACTTCGCAGGTGATCGGCCGAATTTCAGAGAACCGGCGGCCGTCCGGCCTGCGCCTTTGATTGAGGATGTCATCGCGAAAGATCTTTTCCTTCAAATGGTCATAGCACTTTTTGGCCATGGAGCGTTGCTCGACTTGATCCTCCGGATACGATTCGACCACTTCTTTTTTGAGCGCATCAACGGCAGCGTAGCTGGCGCGTTTTTCCTGGTTCGTAGTATCAAGCGCGGCGCGCAGGCGATCCGCGTAATTGCGCTCGATCTCGCCAAGCATTTCTTCATTGAGGGCAGCCGGTTCAACCGCCCGCTTCTCGATTCCGAGCGCCTTGTAAAGCTCTTTCTGCCAGCGGCAGAGCCGGTTAATCTCTTTGTGCGCCAGCATCAGCGCTTCAACCATGATCTCTTCCGAAACTTCGTGCGCCCCGGCCTCGACCATGACAATGGCTTCTTCGGTTCCGGCAACGATCAGGTTTAGCCTTGAATCGCGCACTTCGTCATAGGTTGGATTGACAACGTAACGCCCGTCGACCAGGCCAACACGCACCCCGGCGATCGGATTGGGAAAGGGAATGTCCGAAAGGTAAAGCGCACACGATGCACCGGTGATCGCGACGACATCGGGATTATTGTCCGGGTCAGCGGAAATCACCGTTGTTATTACCTGGGTTTCATTGCGGTAACCATCCGTGAAGAGTGGCCGGCAGGGACGATCGATCAGGCGGCTGGTGAGAACTTCTTTTTCATTGGGCCGACCTTCGCGCCGAAAATAATTTCCGGGAATCCGGCCGGCAGAATAATTTGCTTCGCGGTACTCAACCGTGAGCGGAAAAAAGTCAACACCTTCGCGCGGTGTTTGCCCGCCAACCGCGGCGCACAGAACCATCGTGTCGCCATAGCGAATCACGCAGGAGCCGTCAGCTTGCTTGGCGACGCGCCCAACTTCAACCGTCAGATCGTGATCACCAACTTTGATCGACTCCTTCAAATATTTCTTAACTGTCATTTCTTCTTGTCTCCTTTGACAACGCCTGCTAATTGCAGGCACGCAGCGTCGCATCCGCTGCGATTTGCTTGGGTTAATGGGTTACCGCAGCACATATCCTGAATGGAAGTGATTGTCTGTGCGCGACGTACAAACTTGTTGCTTTGAATAGCAGTGAAGGCGGCAGAGCCTAGCCGTGAGCTCTTGCCGCCTTTATCATTTTCCAAGGCCACACGCGCCACCTGGCTTCGAGTATCGCCGTCACGTTCGGCATTCGGCTCAGGTCCTTCGATAGGCGCGGGCTTTGTCAGTCTGAGATTCGAAGATAGTCTCGATTAGAGCTTATTCGTTATTCGTCTTACCGACGCAAACCAAGTCGGTTAACCACCTCGTGGTAGCGCTCGATGTTCGTTTGTTTCAAATAATCGAGCAAACTGCGACGCTGCGAGACCATCTTCAGCAGTCCGCGCCGCGAGTGATTGTCCTTCTTGTGCGTTTTGAAGTGTTCAGTGAGTTCGTTGATACGCTGACTAAGCAGCGCGATCTGCACGGGCGCCGAACCTGTATCCGCCGCGTGCGCACGATATTCCCCAACTATCTTTTCTTTCGCTTCTCTTGCTAACGCCACTACTATTGATGGCCCTCCCAGACCGCAGTAAGCCGAAGCAAACCGCAAAGTTACTAAATTGCAAGGTAGAAACTAACATGCGCGTCGGATTTGTGTCCAGCGGCGATGACGCGAAGCCGGCTTCCTGCTGTCAGCGTGCGACTTTGTCTGATAACATTCCCTCGCTTTAGACAATCACCTCAGGAAAACTTGAGTCATGGCTGTGCAGGACGCGAAAATCCTGATCCTTGGCGGCGGATTTGGCGGATTGTTTAGCGCGCTCGATCTGGCCGGAGCCGGCGACGTCACACTCGTCAGCGACGAGGACCACTTTCTCTTCAAGCCGATGCTCTATGAGTATTTAAGCGGCGAAGTTGAAGCCTGGCATATTGCGCCCGATTACAGGGAATTATTAGATGAACGAGTGCGTTCGGTCCGTGGCAAGGTTACGAAAATCGACCTGAAGTCTCGCCTGGTGACGGTAAGCGGCAGGGCGGAACCGTTTGTCTACGATGCCCTGGTGCTCGCCCTCGGTGCCGTCACCAACTATGCTGGCGTCGCCGGCGCCGAAGCCCTTTCGCTTCCCTTTCGCACTCTCGCCGACGCAAACAATTTGCGGCGCCTTATGACTGAGGCGTTGGATAGGGTGCAGCCCGATGCTGCCCCTCAGGACACCCGCGATGCCCTGACATTCGCAGTTGTAGGTGGCGGCGCCAGTGGGGTCGAGCTCTCCACAAAAATGGCCGATCTTTTACGCGACGCCGTGAAACGTCGCGCGCTGCGTGGCGAGGCGCGCGTGCTGGTGATCGAGATGGCGGACCGGCTGGTGCCAGGTATGGGCCATCAAATTCGCGAGTTTGTCGATGCCGCTTTGCTTCATTCGCGCGTCGAGACGTTCACAGACACAAGGGTTGTGCGCGTGGCCGAGCAGGGCATCACTCTCGAGCACAATCATAAACAGACCGAAATCAAAACCGCCGCAGTCGTTTGGGTGGCGGGGGTGCGCGTGAATCCCTTGATAGAACAACTCAAGGTTGAGAAAGACCGGCGTGGCCTGCTCATGGTTGAACCAACTCTGCAGGTGCGCGGTTATGAAAACGCCTTCGCGCTCGGCGACATCGCCCTTTACGACGACGTGGTGCCGACGCTTCAAGGCACGGCCCAACTGGCGTTTCAACAGGCTGGTTTGCTGTCGCATAATGTGAAGGCATTTCTCACCGGCGGTCACTTGCGATCGAAACATTTCGAAGAGCTGGGTGAAGCGCTTAGCCTCGGCACGGAACATGGAGCTGTTCTGGTGGGAGGAAAAGTATTGGGCGGAGCTGTGGCGCGCCAGGCACGTTTCGCGCTTTATACGCAACGCCTGCCAACGTGGCATCACCGTTTGCGGGTCGGTGCGAGCTGGTTTTTCGAAGGCACCAAAGCGCGACCGTTGCAGCCGCTGGGGTTCTGATTTTACGGCTATTTGATTTTCTTACTTTGCGGTTCTTCTTTGCGGCTTTGCGCCTTTGCGTAAGACTGAGGTTACTCCCATAACCGAGAACGAAGTTGCAAAAACACAGTGTCGACGTTGCCTTCAAAATGCATGCAAGAGACTGATATGCCGGAGCCAGCTCAAAAACCCGATCAAGATCAAACGACAGTCGGCGACATGAGCGCTGAAGAATTCCGTCGCTATGGTCACGAGATCATCGATTGGATCGCCGACTACTTTGATCGCATTGAAGATCTTCCGGTACTCGCCCAGATTGAACCCGGCGATCTAAAAGCTCAATTGCCTTCTTCACCCCCGGAAAAAGGCGAGCCGATGGGTGCGATTCTCGCTGACGTCGATCGGCTAATCGTTCCCGCGCTTACACACTGGAGTCATCCTTCGTTCTTCGCCTATTTCGCGACCTCAACTTCGGCGCCGGGCATCTTCGGCGAATTATTAAGCGCCGCGTTCGATGTTAAGTCGATGTTGTGGCGAACGTCTCCGGCATCGACTGAATTGGAAGAAGTTGTCCTGGACTGGTTACGCCAAATGATGGGTCTTGATTCCGGCCTTAGCGGGTTTATCTACGACACCGCTTCGGTCTCCAGCATGCACGCGATCGCTGCCGCCCGGGAGGGCGCCAATCTGCGCATTCGCGAGGACGGCATGAGCGGTCGCGATGATCTTCCTCTTCTGCGCGTCTACGCCTCAGAACAAGCGCATTCTTCGATTGACAAAGGCATCATTACGCTCGGCCTGGGCCAGCGCAGCTTGCGCAAGATTCCTACCGACTCGGAATTTCGCATGGACCAGAAAGCGCTGGCGAAAGCAATCCAGGAAGATAAGCGCGACGGTTTTCATCCTTTCTGTGTGGTCGCGACGGTCGGCACAACATCGACGTCCAGCGTCGATCCCGTTCCGGACATAGTTAAAATCTGTGAAGAGCATTCGTTATGGCTGCATGTCGACGCGGCGTATGCGGGATCGGCCGCCGTTGTTCCGGAAATGCAAAACATTCTGCGCGGTTGTGAGCGCGCAGATTCGCTCGTCCTGAATCCTCACAAGTGGCTTTTTACGCCGTTCGATCTTTCAGTGCTCTATTGCCGCCATCTGGATCTCCTGAGGAAAGCATTCTCGCTGGTACCCGAATATTTGCGGACGCCTGAACAAGACAAAGTCCGCAGCGGATCGGATTATGGCGTGCAACTCGGCCGGCGCTTCCGCGCGTTGAAGCTGTGGATGATCATTCGCTATTTTGGTCACGAGGGACTCGCTGAACGAATTCGCGAGCATTGCCGGCTGGCGAAACTATTTGCTTCCTGGATTGAAGGATCTTCCAAGTGGGAATTACTCGCCCCGGTGCCGTTCGCCCTGGTCTGCTTTCGCGCCCGTCCGGCGATCGCCGGCGAGAGCGATGAAGTCCGAGGCAAACGCCTCGATGTTTTGAATGAAGCAATCATGCACGGCGTGAACGCGACTGGAAAAGCGTTTCTGTCGCATACGAAGTTAAATGACAAACTCGCGCTGCGGCTCTCAATCGGAAATATTCGGACCACGGAAAGACATGTCCGCCAGGTTTGGGAGCTATTGAACGAACAACTGAAGCGCCTGATTGAAAAGTCATAGGCTGGATCGAAAGGCCGTCGAAGAATGCTGACTCACGTTGTCATTTGGAAATATCGTCGTGACGTTGACCAGGGTTCGCGCGATGAACATCTTGCGGATTTGAGGAGTCTCGCCGGCGTAGTTGAGGGCATGGAAAGATTTGCCGTGGGGTTCGATATTCTCCACTTGGCACGTTCTTACGACACTGCGTTGGTGGCCGTATTTCGCGACCGTGCCGCGCTGGATGAATACACCATCCACCCTCAGCATGTGAAGGTCGCCGACCTGGGACGCCGTCTCAGCGAAACTATCGCTTCCGTTGACTTTGAAGATTAGATAGTGATCGCAAGCCGCCTTCGCACTACCTCTTCTCTGGTCTACAATTCCGCACCAATGAAGCGCTGGTCACGACGGCTGTTAGTGCTTTTTCTTTTGGCCGCTTTCTTACAACTCCCCTTTGTCTACCGCCGGCATCGTCTGGGGCGGCTCGATGCTGTAATCAATCAATTGGCCTCCCAGCGAACTACGCAGAGGGAAAACCAAATGATCGATTACAAAGGCGTGATTCACGTTCACTCGTTTCTCGGCGGGCACAGCACCGGCACGTTCGCCGAGCTTGTCGCCGCGGCGAAATCGAATGGACTCGATTTCGTGATCATGACTGAGCACTCACAGCCGGACTTTGATACGGCGGCAATGACTCTGAACGGCGAACATGCCGGCGTGTTGTTTGTAAACGGCAACGAAGTAGCGACCCGTGACGGCGATCGCCTGCTCCTGATTCCGGGAACAGATTCAGCCGCCACGGCAAGCACGAAATCAACCCAGCAGGTGATCGACGAACAGAAAGCCCGCAGCGGTTTGGTGATAGTTGCTTATCCGAATGAATTTCACAGTTGGCAAGCCAGGGGATACGACGGCGTCGAAGTCTACAACCTGTTCACCAACACGCAACGCCTGAATCGGCTGGTCACTTTCTTCGATGGACTATGGTCATACCGAAGTTATCCGGATTTGATGTTCGCAAATTTCCTGGCGCGGCCGGCCGATGAAGAGAAGCGTTGGGACGATGCTATCGCCGGCGGGAACGAGAGACTTGTCGCGACCGAGGGCAACGATGCGCATTCGAACGTTGGCATCAGTTTGAACGACGCCACCGGACGAGAGTTACTGGGGATCAAGCTCGATCCTTATCAACGGAGCTTTCACGTGGTACGCACTCACGTGCTGATCGATAAGAGCGAGCCGCTCACGCGCGAGTCTTTGCTTGCCGCCATCGCGCGCGGTCATTGTTACATCTCGTTCGATGTCTTCGGCGATCCAAATGGGTTTAGCTTTTTCGCCCAGGAAGATTCCACGCCGGTGGTGATGGGCGAGGAAGTTACCCTAAAAACCGCCGTGCACTTACAAGTCAGCGCGCCGCTTCCGACTCGGTTCGTCCTTTTCAAGAATGGGAATCCAGTCGACCAGAAAGCTGATCAGCGCACAACTGAATTTGATATTCATGACAAAGGCACTTACCGCATCGAGGCCTATCTTGATTCGCTGCCCTTACCTGCTCGAGGCAAGCCCTGGATAATCTCAAACCCTATTTACGTTAAATAGACGAGTTCGGCGGACGCAAGACTCAAGAATTCGTGAAAAAAGGCCAAAATCAGAGCTTGTAAGCGCCATCACCACTGTGTTAAATTGTGTTTGGCGGTCCCCGAAACCGCGCCTCGAGCCGCTCTCTCCTACTCACCTTATCGTTTTCGATTCGCATGTCTAATCGCAAACCACACTTTTATCTGGATTGGTGGGTCGTCGAGAAACGTTCTCTCTACGTTCTCGGGTTCGCGCTGGCGTTATGTCTAGTCGGCGGTGGCAGCGCCCTGTATGTCTGGAAGTATGGCAATCCACTCCGCAAGGTCGGCCTGCGGACCGAAGCGCCTGCCGGCGCGCGTTTCATTTCGTTTGAAGGCGGCGTGAAAGTCATCCGGGCATCAACACGTCAAGTTATTATTGCCGGCGGCGACACGCAACTCTATCCCGGCGACACAGTCCAGACCCAGGCGGACGGACGCGCGCGAATTGGCATGGCCGATGGTTCGACTGTAGTCGTCCGGCCTGACAGCACGATCATCATTCGCGACAACGATGGCAACGAGGGTGGCAAACGGAGCAATGTTCACGTTGTTGTCGACAGCGGACAAATGCTCGTTCGTACCGACCACCAAAGCGAAGGCACAAAAAATGTTGTCGAGACGCCGAAGACCCAAAACCAGATTGCCGGAGAGACGGCCGCAAGTTTCGGAGTGAATCCGGAAGGCACAGAAGAGATTCGGGTCAACAGCGGAAACGTTGAGAGCGTGAACCGAGCTGGCGAGAAAACTTTCCTGCGCGCAGGGGAATATGTTTCCGTCAACCAGTCGGGCACGGTATCCAAGCCACAGCGACTGCTCGACATTCCGCAACCGATCGAACCTCGTGACCTGGAAAAGATTTTTGTAGCTACGAATGGTGCAGCTGCGGTGACGCTGCGCTGGCAAAAACCGCAATCAGGCATTCCCGCTTATTATCGCGTAGAAGTAGCTACGTCACCTTTCTTTGTTGCCGAAGGGCGTGTAATCGAACGCGATCAGCTGGTGGCAACTCAATTCAGTGTCAGCGATCTGCGGCCAGGAGTTTACTTTTGGCGAATCCGCGCCACTGCTGCTTCGGGTCAGACCAGCGACTGGAGTGAGCCGCTCAAGTTCAATATCAACATGCGCGGAGCGACCTCAGCCGCCGTGGCTGTTTCTAATCTGTCTTCGGCGTACCTGGGTGGCAATCTTTATATAATCCGCGGGAACGCCGCCCCCGGTACCAGCGTCAGTGTTTCGTCCCGCGATGCGACCGCCGCGCGTGACGGATCTTTCCAAATCCAAATCAGCGTGCCTTCGGGTACCAGAGAAGTAACCCTCCAGGCTTCGGACCAGCAGGGAAACAACAGTCAGTATCGCCTGGTTCTTAGTGGCAGCCGGTCCGAGTGAACACTCTTTCCCACCGACTTGCGGGAAAAGAACTTCGATGCCCTCGAGTCGCCAGCCGGGAATTTTGATGATGAATGGAACCAAGCGTTTTCCGGTAAGCGGGACTTTCTGAAAAATCGATAGCCAAATTTCGATTTACTAATAGCATTACCCGCCAAATAGTTGTATCTTTGTTTTGCCCCCGGTGAGTTGTTTTTCCGATGTGCCAGGCTATAGTAGTGAGGCGTCGCCGCCTCGGCCCTTGCGCTGAAACTGATCGCTCACCTCTCCAGGCGTAATCATTTAACAAGCAGGAAAGTTTTTCAGATGGCTTTCAAATCAATCTTTAGCCTGTTCTCAAGCGATCTGGCGATCGACCTTGGCACGGCCAACACGCTCGTGTACGCAAAGGGACGCGGAATTGTCGTCTCAGAACCCTCGATCGTTGCCATTAACAAAGTAACTAACGCAGTTGAGGCGGTCGGCCGCGACGCTAAAGACATGCTCGGCCGCACCCCGGGTAACATCGTCGCAATCAGGCCGATGAAAGACGGCGTCATCGCAAATTTTGAAGTGACTGAGAAGATGCTTCAGCACTTTATTCGCAAAGCTCACAATGGCAAGACGTGGGTCAGCCCGCGGGTGGTGATCGGAATTCCATCCGAGATCACGCAAGTTGAAAGACGCGCCGTCGAAGACTCGGCGTATCGCGCAAAGGCTTCCGAAGTTTATCTCGTCGAAGAGGCAATGGCGGCGGCAATCGGCGCCGGACTGCCCATCACTGAACCGCACGGAAATATGGTGGTGGACATCGGCGGCGGCACAACCGACATCGCCGTGATCAGCTTGAGTGGCATTGTGTATTCGCGTTCCGTGCGCGTCGCCGGAAACGAAATGGACGAAGCGATCACGCAATATATTAAACGCAAATACAACCTTTTGATCGGAGAACGAACCGCCGAGGCAATCAAGATTGAACTTGGCTCCGCCTTTCCGTTGGACGAGCCGCTCAGTTACGAAGTCCGCGGCCGCAACTTGATCGAAGGCATTCCCAAGACGATCACGATCTCGGATGAAGAAATACGTGAGGCCCTGGCTGACTCTGTCGCCGCGATCATTAATTCCGTGCGCGTCGCTCTCGAACGTACTCCTCCCGAACTTTCAGCCGACATAGTGGAACGCGGGATCGTGCTGACTGGCGGCGGCGCCCTCTTGAAGAACCTCGATAAGCGCCTTTCGATTGAGACCGGACTGCCGGTTTCGCTGGCCGAAGATCCGCTGGCGTCGGTAGTGCTGGGCACCGGTAAGATGTTGTCAGACTTTGATTTATTGAAGCGTGTCAAGTGGGACAATAGTCTGACCGTGGGAGCTGATGGTCGCTGAATTGTGATTCAGATTTGCTAAGACTCTCTAAGTAAGATGGCCGCAATTCGCACCCAGAGAGAGATACGACAGAGAGCGCCGTGGTGGCTGGTGGTATTGCTGCTCGCGAATTTCCTTCTCATGTCGTACGACGCGCGCGATTACAACAACAATCAGCGTGTCGTTCAAAGCTGGGCGCAAACATTCGCCTATCCCGTCCAGCGGGTCGCAGCCTTCGTTGGTAATAATACCGTTAACGTTTTTTCAGGTTTTGGCGAATTGCGTCAGGCTTCGTCTGAAAATCAACAACTCCGGGAAAAGGTCGCACGTATGGAAGCGGAGCTGCGCGAGACGCGCGAGAAAGCCGCCGAGGTTAATCGCTTGCGAGGCTTGCTCGGATTAAAACAGAAAAGCGATTACGCGACGGTCACGGCCCGCATCATCGCACGCGATCCGTCCGCGTGGTTCGATACGATCACCATCGACCAGGGAAGATTGGTGGGGATAGAAAACAATATGCCCGTGGTAGCGACTTCCGGAATTGTCGGCCGAGTTGTCGCCACGGGCCCCCTGAGCGCGCAGGTAATGTTAATTACTGACGAACGGTCCGGTGTAGGCGCGGTCGTCGGCGAACTTGGCACTTCACACGCTTTCGGATCGATCAAGGGAATGGGTGATAACGGATTGCTTGATATGCGATTTGTCTCGAGCCTGGAAAAAGTACAGATGGGAGAAACCGTTACCACGACCGGACAAGACGGCATCTATCCGGCTGGTTTTGCGGTTGGCCAGGTTGTTGAGCTCAGGAGCGGCGCGGCGACCGAGAATCAGTTAATTCATATTAAGCCGTCCGCGGGTCTCGATCGGCTCGAAGAGGTCGCGGTTCTGGTGTATCACCCCCCGCAGCGATCGGACTCAGATCAATCCTTGCCGAACGTGGAAAAGAAGAGAAGTAAAAGCGCTGAACGTTGAGCGGCCATTTTGTTTTAAGCCCGATAGTTTTTGTCTCACGACTCACTGCCCCCGGTTCAGTATTCTGAGATGCGCCAACTTACAATCGCAGGGGTCCTGGCCCTTGCCATCGCATTACAGTCAGCCCTGGCCGCGTGGCGTCCACTTGCCTATCTGGACCTGGGTCTGATTCTGGTTGTTTATTTCGCCCTGCAACGCGAGGCGCTGCAGGCTTTGGTGGTGGGGGCAGCCGCAGGGTTCGCTACCGATGCCCTGAGCCATGGCTTACTCGGAGCCGGCGGTTTCTCAAAAACCCTGACCGCGTACATCGTGTTTCTCGCAGCTTCGCGCGTTATGCTCGATACAACGCTGTTGCGAATCCCGGTGTTGGCAGGAGCGACGTTGATCGACAACGTCATTTACGTGGCGATGAATCGGTTGTTTGGTCATCCGCCGACGATGCCTTTCATCCAGAACATCGCGTATAAAATCATCGCTACGACCATAGCGGGAACTATTCTGCTTTACCTTTATAATTCGATGTTCAGCGCGCCCGCCCGGCAGCGGCGTCAGTTTTCAGTGCGACGTCGCGTAGCGCGGCGACCTGGAGTGTTGCGGAGGAGATAAAGATAGATGATGGAAAATGAGCGATAGGCCATAGTCGTACGCGTCAACCCCTCTGTTATGGTTCTTCGTCTATCGTCCACCGTCGCGAGCAAAGCGATCCTATGAAATTCGTTGACGACTCACAAAACGTGCGCGGTCGATTACAGATCATTCAGATCCTGGTCTTTGTTGTATTGGGTGTGCTGGGCGTTCGGCTTTACCTGCTACAGATCATCGATGGCCGGCGTTATGCGGAGGTGGCGGAAAATCAGCGTATCCGGTTGCTGCCGATCCCGGCAACGCGGGGCCGCATTCTTGATCGCAACGAGAAAGTCGTGGTCGCTTCCCGCACCATCTACAGCGTAATTCTTTCCCGTGAAGATACGAAGAACATGGATCGCGGTTCGCTGATCAAACCGCTGGCAGACGGATTGAGTTTAGATCCCGAGATCCTGCGCGAACGTTTCGAGCAGATAAAGTTACAGCCGGCTTTCGAGTCCATTCGGATTAAGGAAGAAGCAACGCCGGCGGACATCGCCTGGGTTGATGCGCACCAACTCGAATTTCCCGCGTTACGGGTTGAGGAAACGCCTCAGCGACAGTATCCCGCGGATGGGATGATGGCGCATGTGCTGGGATACGTCGGTGAAGTCAGCCCGGACCAATTGAAACAGCCCGATTATAAAGACAAAGGCTACAAACCAGGCGACATCATCGGACAGGATGGGCTGGAAGCTTCTTACGACGAATATCTTCGCGGCCACGAAGGATATCGAAAAGTAATTGTCGACAGCGGCGGCCACATTCAAAGCGAAGTTGAGAGAATCGAACCTCAAAAAGGCCAGGATTTGATCACCACAATCGATCTCGATTTACAACAGGCTGCCGAAGACCAATTGCGCAAATCCCCCCAGGGCCGGGGAGTAATCATCGCAATGGATCCAAATAATGGCGAGATATTTGCACTGGCTTCGGCTCCGAGCTTTGATCCGAATTTGTTTTCGCAACGGATTGGCACCAAAGAAGGCCGCGCAGAATATGCCAAACTCCTCACCGATCCGAACAAACCCCTAATCAATCGGGCCATTCAGGGAAGGTATCCGCCAGGCTCGACCTGGAAGCCGCTCATGGCAACGGCCGGATTGCAGCAGGGAGCCATAACCATCGCTCACTCCAATCTGGTGTGCGGAGGCGGCATCACGATCGGCAACAAATTCACACGCTGCATGGGCGGCAATCATGGCTCGCCCGACGTGCACGTCGCGATCATGAAATCTTGCGATAGCTATTTCTATCACCTGGGTCTGAAAATGAGGCTTGAAGGCATTCAGGAAATGGCCGATGAGTTCGATCTGAATAAGAAGACGGGAATAGACCTGCCGCATGAATTGATTAGCACCACGCCTTCACGCGAATTGAAAGCGCGTCTTTACCCAAAAGACACCGAATGGAAAGACATCGACACCGTCTACTCGTCCTTCGGCCAGGGCGAAGACGTGCTGACGCCACTTGCCTTATTGCGCGCCCACTCGGCGATCGGCATGAAGGGCAAGATGTATGTTCCACATCTCATGAAAGAGATCCGCCCCGTAGATGCCGTGGGTAATGATCCCAGTAGTCCCGATTATCGTGCCGCGCGCCCCGGAAAAGTATTCGACCGTCCTGATCCAAAGGATCTTCGCATTCCCGAAGATGAAAATGCTGTGGTGGTCAAGGCTATGTGGTCGGTAGTCAATGAATCGGGAACCGCTACAGGCATAAAGATGGTTGGATTCGACATTGCGGGCAAAACCGGTACGGCCCAGGTCGTGAGCCTCGGCAAAGACGTCGGCCAACACAAAGACCATTCGTGGTTTGTTTCATACGCTCCGGCGTTTAAGCCGGAGATTTCCTGCGTTGCGCTAATAGAAAACGCCGGACTCGGTTCCCGATTCGGGGCTCCATCGGTGCGGGCAATGTACGACGTCTATTATGCCAAGACGCGAAAGACGAACGAGCCGCCCGCTAATAACATTGCGATGCGCATCCGATAAATTACTGCTTACTGCTTACTGAAATGGTTGCAATTCTTGAAAAGCGAAGTTTGAGAGATTTCGACTGGATCCTGGGGGTGCTGGCGATTGCTATCGTGTCTTTCGGCGCCTGGGAGATTCATAATGCGCAGCCCACCGAGACTTTCTGGCAAAAACAACTTATCGGTCTGGGCATCGCGCTGGTCGCGATGCTGGCGATTGCATTTACCGATTATCGCCGGCTGGTTGACCTCGCGCCGTTTCTTTATGTTTTGGGTCTCGTCCTTTTGGTCGTGGTGCTGATCCCGCACGTGGGAATGAAAATTAACGGACAGCGGTGTTGGATCAAGTTGCCGGGGCTCGGTCAGTTTCAACCATCCGAGTTTGTAAAAATTCCCGTTGTATTGATGCTCGCGAAATATTTTGGCAAGCACCGCGCCGGCAATTTAACTGTGAGGGAATTCCTGATCGGGTGCGCAATTCTCGGATTGCCGATGGCGTTAATCCTGCTTGAGCCCGATCTGGGGCAATCGATCACTTATCTTCCGCTGCTCGGCATAGTTCTGTTCCTTTCATCAGTGCGAATGTGGATCGTAGGCGCCGTTTTGCTTGCTTGTATTGCGGGCGCGCCGCTCGGCTATATGATAGGAGTTAAGACTGGCTTGCTGCACGGTTACAAGTTGGAACGAATCAAGGTAGTTCTGGATCCGGAAAACGCGGACAAGCGGGGCTTTGGTTATCACACCTGGCAATCAATTGTGACTGTGGGAGAGGGCGGATTGGTCGGGGCTCGCGGCTCAGAGTATTCGCAAAGCAGTCTGAAATTTCTGCCGGAGCCGCACACAGATTTCATCTTTGCGGTCACGGCGGAAACGACAGGTTTCGTCGGCTGCATCCTCTTGCTGGCTTCGTATGCACTGCTCCTCTCGAGGTTGATCGCTGACGCGCGCCGATCTCGCGATCGCACGGGCATGCTGGTAATTATGGCTATCGTCGGTGGTTTGATCTTTCAAATTTTCATCAATGTCGGCATGGCGTTGGGATTATTACCAGTAATCGGCGTTCCCTTGCCTTTGATGAGCGCGGGACTGTCTTCAGTGCTTGCGACGTTCATTGCGATTGGCTTCGCGATCAGCGTGCAACTGCGACGCTTCGTTAATTGAGATCGCAGTCGCTGGTTGGTTTCAATATGAGCCGCAGACGATACTAAACGACAATTAGACATTAAAGGGCGCAAGGAGCATAAAACGATCCGTCCGCTTTAGCTCTTGCGCCCTTGGTGTCTTACCTGGTACGAATCGGAGCAGCCCTATTTTCTGGATCTACGCGAGGCTGCCCGCAACTTCCGAATTTCTCCTCTCAGTTGAGCGATCTCTTTCTGCTGCTCTTTGATGGCGTTGAGCATAGTCCAGAGGATCGGGTCGTTATTGACCATCAGATAGCCGTTCGCGTTCTTGCTGACCGCTTCCGGGATGATCTTTTGCAGAGCCTGGGCTCCAAAACCGACTTGTTCTACTTCTGACTGAAGGCCGAGCGCATTGTCACGCTTGTACTCGTAACGGATTGGCTGTAACTGCATCACGGCTTTCAGTCCGCTGTTAAAGCGGCCCTTAATGTTTTTCAGGCGCTCATCCGAAAAAAACTGCCATGATCCGCCCCCAAGAGATTTGTCGGCGTCGCCGTTGACCGACAGCTTCAGATCGGGTGTAGTGGTCCCAATGCCGACGTTTCCGTTTTGCAAGACAGTTAACACCTCGGCATTGCCGTTAGCATTGCTGTTTGCTAAACGAAAGCGGTCGTTGCTGGCATCGTTTCCCTCGAACCACTTATTCGTACCACCTTGTTGATACTCAATATTGGTATTGCGGGTGGCAGCGGAATCAAGTGTAATGTTCACGGCATTGGCGGCGGCACTACTCTTAAACCGCGCTACGCTCGCACTGGAATTTGTGACATCCAGTGGGAATGCCGGACTGGCCGTACCTATACCAACATTACCGGTTGCGCTGATGTCTATCGAGCTCGTAGGAGCGCCTGGCCGAATGCGGAAAGGCAAGCGGGAGCCGCTGGTCACATCGCGAACAAAGAAGTTGGCCTCGTTGCCGGCCACGTCCCACGTCTGCGCCGTAAACCCGCCGGTGTTGTTTTGTTCGAAGCGAATTGCCGGAGTATCGGTGGTATTAATGTGTAGATCCAGGACCGGCGTCGCCGTTCTGAGTCCCACCTTGCCCGTGCTGCTTACTTTGAGTGAGTTAGCTGGGGCGCCGGCATCGACTTCGAACACAATCGTTCCCGTTTCTGAGTTGCCGGTCGCGCCTTGATCGACAAACGCCAGGAAACTGGCGCCACCACTGGCTGAGCTATTCGCTCTTATCTGCCAGTTATTGGTGGGAAATCCGGCGCTGGTACTAGTGTCGTCAAACTGAATGCGGGTGTTGTTCTCTTTAACCCTGATTGTGTCAAAACCGAAATTTTCGTTGTTAACACAGTCAAGGCCGGCGCAGATGCTGCCCTGCACAATCAGATCGTCGGGGATTACCTCATCGGGCATAGCGCCCAGAGACACGCGATGGTTGCGAAGCCGGGCCACGGTGTTGCCGGAGATGACCTTCGGCGCCAGCTGCAGCCCAGAAACTTTCGCGGTGCGTCGCGAATCTTCCACAGCTCCGGCGACGATTACCGAGCCGTTCAGAATTGCGAAGCCTCCCGACTGCACCAGTCCGGGAGCCGCTGTTTGCTTGCGCGCAGTTCTTTCATCTTCCGGTTCATCGTCTTTGGCGCGCGAAGCGTTTAACCTTTCCTTGATCCCGGCTGAGATTACAGGGCTGAGGCGCAGTTCGTACGTGTACTGGCCATCAGGCAGTCTCTCGCCTTGTTTATCAGTCAACGTGAATTCGGGCGCGGCGCCTGCCTTAAACTCTTTGCGAAACACTCTTCCGTCGGGCGCCGAGATAGTGAGGGTAAGCCCGGAATTCGCAGCCAGCACTTCCCACCTGACGCTCGACCCGTTGGCATTAACGTTGGCTAATTTGCCTTCGCTGGCCACTTGACCTGACGCGGCACTCTGTAGACAGAGTAACGTGAACACCAGGAACACTCCTGACGCAAAAAACTTTTGGTTCTTCATAGGGAATCCTCCGATTTGTTTGTTGAAGCCACAGCCATGAGCGGTCGGGAAGGGTGGCTTGGGAACCTTCTGGTCCGCTATCTGATGGGATAGAAATAAGATTATGAATCTAGCCACGCTTTTAGCAACAAATCGAGGGAGTGTCAAGGAAATTTCCAACTCGGTTGGCAAAATGAGTCCAGAAGGAAAAACTGTTGATGGCAGCGACCTGCAGCGGTACGTAAAAAAGGGCGGAAAATAAATTTCCCGCCCTTGATCAAAATGGGAATGTTAAAGTGAACTACCGTACGCCGGAGCAATCAGCATTGCTATGCGTCACCACCGGGCTGAATCTTTGCTGATATTCACTCGACGTCAGGAACGCGCAGACCATCCCGCGATAGTTCCCGGCTTCGCGTCCATTCAGAACGTTCAGCCAGAAGTCATAGCCGCCAGTGTCCGGATTCCTTCGCAAATAGCCGAAGTATTCAAAGAGCACAAACGCTTTGTTGTATTCTGCCTGAACGAAAGCGTTTGCCTGGACGGCATCCCGCACTGCCAGACTCCTTCCACCGGTGTCGTAATCACTGAGCATCGTGTCTCTCAAAGATGACACATCAGCTCCTGAACGGGTCGTCATGGTCTGTAAGAGAGCATCCACAAACTGATCTCGCGTCAGGCCTAGCGGGTACTTAGCAGTGAACTCAGGCCTTTGCACGAAAGTATCGGTAAAAGCTATCCGGGCAGCGTCCAGATTTGGGCCACCTATTACCTGGGAACGATCCGGCATGAATTCAGTGTAGTTAGGTGTCCGGCCCAGCGCTCCGGCATATAGTTCATAGATAAACGAACCGGTCTGCTGGAACTCGGGTGATGCAAAGAAAGACGCGCTCACATCTATTCGCTTATTACGAACACAGTTAGCGTCGCCATTACATTGATTGATCTGGCCGGTCCAGTATTCAAAGCCGCCCTGATCGGGTTCGCGGCCAAGGAAGTCCAGATAATGCTGGCGCACGAAGTATTCAGTGGTGTCGACCGCATTGGCGGTCTGCGTAGCATCGGCAGTCCCGCTAAAAGCTGCATCGGTTCGATCACCAACCAGAGAGAAGGAACGATTCACCGGACTGAAAGAATAGTTCGCCAGTGAAGGAGTGACGGTGTAGAACTGGCTGCTCTCGAGATTACTGAAATGATAGTTGCCATTGCTATCGGTGATGGTCGTTCGCGACGAGCCACCTACCAGTTGAACAGTCACGCCTCCTAACGGTGCTCCAATCAAATCAGTGACGACACCTGCGATCGTGGCCGGCGCGGCCGTTGGTGCAAGTAATGGAATCTCCCACATTCCCCGTCCGTGCGTCGCGATTCGCAATACCCGCTTCACGTTTTGAATCGCCATGTCAAAAACAGCTACACGAGGTAATCCCTGACCGTACGGACTCCATTGGCTGCCTGAATCCTCGGAAACATATACGCCGATGTCCGTCCCAGCGAACAACCGAGAACTCTTTTGCGGATCCACAGCGAATCCGTTGATGGGCACATCAGGCAAGATGTTGCCGCCGGTTCCGTTGATTGCAGTCAGCACCGGAGTAGTTCCCAAATTGGTAACTCTCCAAACATGCGACTGCGCTGCGCTGGTGCCGCCCGCGAAATTGCCAAGGGCGATGTAAACGATATCCTTATTGTTCGGATCAAAAACCAAACGGCCAACGTAAAAATCGGGAATTGTGCTGCCGCCGCCAACCGGATCGAGACTGGTTAGTGTCGAGGACCCAGTACTGGTAAACCAGATCGCCCCGTTGTTCAAGCCGACAATGCGATAATTGTCGTCCTGGGGCGAAATAGCGATCGAACTCAGCGGCACTCCACTTTGGATCGGCGCCTGGCTAACCGTTGCGTTCGCGGTCCCCTGAGTACTCGATCGCAGTAACCGGTCCGTACCAAGATAGACTGTGTTGTTCGGACTTCCCGGACCCAAAGCCGTCGGACAATAGAAGTTCACAGCACTTGTAGTAGCGGGATTACAGGCCACGCCGTTCGTGGTTGCGTTACCAGAACAACCGAGAAAACTCCATGAACCGAACGGGCCACCGGTCAGGCTGCGCGCATAACCTATCTGAACGCCCGCCTGGTTGAAATAGGTGTGATACATGGTGGTGGGAGTACTCTGATCAATCATCGCAAACCCGCCATCACCATCATCAGAGTGGAGCCAGGTGGGACCAGTGGAAAGCAGCTCGGTACCATTATCCTGAGTGCCGCCTATACTGATATCGGGATCAGTCGGATGGACCGCGATGCTCTGAAACTGCGTGGCTCGAAACGTTGTGTTGTTCAGCGGGGCGAAGGTGTCACCTCCATCGGTCGATTTCCAGATACCGCCATCATCGCCACGATACACAATGCTGGAATTCGAGGCGGCAATCTTGATCGCGTGTGTGTCAGCATGCGTCTGCGAGTCGTGCGCCGTGAACGCCGTGCCTGCGCCGTCCAATGAAGTGCTCTCTTGTCTGGCGCAAGGCCGGGTACTAACTGTGTTCGTAATATTTCCGCCCAGGAGAAGTTTATCTGTGGCGGAAGTTCCTCCCGGCAAAATGTCAAAACCGATGTTATAAAAGCACTGACCACCACAGAAGCCCCCGCCCCCGAATAACTCAGCGGACCAAGTGACTCCACCGTCGGTCGAGCGCCGCAAAGCTCCGGAGTTTGCTGCTGAATTGCAGTTGGATCCGCCAGTCGAGGGTTCGCCGCTGGCGGCGTAAAGGCGGGCCGGATTGCCGATCCCCAGCTGGGCAATAGCAAACTGTCCTCTTCCATTCGAAGTGGAGGTGGACGTCGTCGTAAACGTCTGCGTGAAGGTCGGGGATCCGGATAACGCGTTTGTTGAACGATAGATGCCTCCATCACCAGCGATATTTATGCCGTTCAGCCAAACGATGAGCGTATTTCCGGTAGGATCGCTCAAGTCGAAAACCATGTCGTTGACGTTGCGGTTCACCGTGCATGGATTATCAAAACACAGTCCCTGACCGGTGTCGGTTGTGCTTACGGCAATACGCGTCACCGTCGCGGATCCCGGCGCCCCGCCTACATTGCTCAGTTTGTAGAGGCCACGCATCGACAGGGGCGGGATGGTATTACCGAACGGAGGATTACCACCGATGCCGATCACCCCACCTGCTGTACCACACAAGAGTTCATTTGCATTGCCCGGATTGATGAGAATCTTGCTGACACTGCGACCCTGAAACGCCGGAACGCTCTGCGGGTTATTGCTGGCATCGTTATAGTTTCGAATCGGATTAAAGGGACCCACGAGAGTAGCTGTCGTCTTGGGATTATCGATTCTGTAAACGCCCACTCCGGCGAAGCTATCGGCCGAGCCGTTTGCCTCGCCGGTACCAACCCATAACCGATTATTCGCGGCATCAAGTGTCAAACATCCGATGGCGAGCGTTTGCGCGCTGTCAAAAATTGCTGTCCAGGTGGCGCCCCCATCGGTCGAACGAAATACGCCGCCCTGTGCCGCGCCAACATACAGAGTGTTCGCGTCAGATGGATCGATTTCAATTGCCGAAACACGACCACTGACATTGGTTCTGCCTCCGGAGGTTTGACCCAGGGGAATTGGATTCGGTCCCAGCTCAACCCAGTTGGGGAATGCCAGGGGGCTGTTCGTCTTTTTCGACTTTTCGACCGCGTCGCGCAGAGCTGCCACCTGATTATCCATCATCGCATTGGCCTGCTGGCGCGAAGCAGGATCGGCCGGTCGCGTCGGGTCAATGCCGCGCAGGAGAGCGACAAATTCATCTCTGCGTCTGATGTATTCACCCTCATCGAATGGTCCCTGAAATCCCGGACGAACATCCGGATCGCCTCCTTCTTCCTGTATCACCGCCAACGTCGTGCCGACAAACGAAAGAGCGAAGGCAAAAGCAAGTATTTGAATTCTGACGCGCCTCTTCATCTTAAATCTCCTCTCAAGACACTTGTGAGATCTATGTGCTCGAGCTTCTCAACATGAGTAACCGTGATAATTCGTTGGTTTAGCAATCCGGGGGAAGTCGGCGTAAAGATTATGTTTGCGTGCCGGGAATGTCAATAGATAGCCAGACAAATTTCGTCCGCGTCGGAAACTCTTTCACTCAATGCGATCGCTTGCGCGGAGGCTTCTGACCTGCGAGTTTTTCGGCGTTGAGTTATTTCCTCTAGCGAACTATCAAGCAACGATAAGAGCCTCTCAGCTTCGAATATCTCTCAGGTCCGGAATGGTGGTTTACCCCCGCTCTTTTCACAAGCTTATTTGCCTCGTTAAGGACCCTGCACGGGCTTATCGGCAACATTGGCAGTTCCACCCGCGTGATCGTCACCGCGCAAAACCCCGGTTTGATCTATGTAGAATGACCGGCGGCCTGTTTTCGCGTATTCAATGGGTGTCGCAGTGGCCTCGAACCGATCACCAAACGCGTTTACCTCGAGGCGGTAGCCATACTTGTTCCACAGGTCCTTCGAAATCAGGTTCGTCTTCGTCAGTTGATCGAGTGAAGCAAAACTGCCGTTTCCTTCAGTCGCCTGATACGTAGCCTCAGCGCTCTGTACCCCCCGCAGCATGCTCATCGCGATCTGTTCATTCATCTCCGGAGGCGGTTCTTTCGACACTGACGCCGCGCCCGCAATCGACGCTATTACAAATGACTTCGGCAAATGCAACTCATGGATTGCGCCGAAACCGTCATTAGACAAAGCGTAGGTAATCGCCTGGGGCGCCGGGTTGAGACGCATTAAATATTCGCGCATTGAAACGGGCATCATCTGCGAGGGGTCATGTGCCGACTTCTGATAGGTCTCCATTAGCGCCGGCGACACATAAATTTGCCCGATCATGTCGTGGGGCTGCCAGCGCGTGAAGTTACGAAAGGCGCTATTTGAAGAGAGAGTTTGATGATTTAGATAACGATCGATGACGTGTCTGATGGCAGGCGTGGTCGAGATGATCATGAAATCACCGACGAAGGCATACGCAAACGCCCCCGCGAAGTTAACCAGCTCGGTATCGTCGTGCCGTTCGGATTGCGCGACCAGATTCGCTTCGCCGATTCCCAATCCCTCAAGCACGCGCGGCATCAACCGGCGAGCGGCTTCGCGATCGGTTATTGAAATCAAAAGCATCGGGCCGGATTGCTCTTCCTCCTGTTTCTTTTTCTTCGCCTGTTCACTTTCGGCGGTCTCCGGCGACGCTTTGGGCGCAGGCCGAGCAGAGGGCATCAATCTCAGGCCAGCCATTCCATTCAGCGACGTCATCGAACCGGCGAATGCAATTTCGTTTCCCAGGGCCGGCAATAACTCGTCCTTGATCTTCAGCGTTCCTTTCTTTTCGAATTCGGCAAACGGATCGACAGGTCTGTCGTCATTCTCGTATCTCATTTTGGCGGGCATCCGTTTCAGTTGGGCCATGCGTTCCTTGTTTTGTAATTCCAATTGAGCGAGCATCGCTTCGTACGTTTTCGGCAGATCAAACGAAGCGCTGACGAACATTTCAGTCTCATCAGGCAATACCGATGGCGCGTTCGGCACGAAACCCCGACCGGCAAGCAATTGCGGGGCGAACGGCACGACGAGCCGCTTTGCGTTTTGCGGCCCTATCAGCAACGCCCGGATCACATAGTCATCAGTTTCCTGCGAAACCGCGAGGCCAACTGCATCCGGCCATTCCGGCTCGCCACCCCCGAGTAATCCGATTAACGTTCCGAATTGGGAAAACGCAGCCATCTGCGCCTGTTGTGATTGAGTCGGGGTGGGAGCCGGAGTGCCGTCGACTGCCACAGTTCCCAGAACCGCCGTCGGTGGCTGCACTTCGACGCGCGTAACAGGCGATGAATCAGGTTGCGGCGATGCTTCGGGCTCAGGTGACGCCATCTGTTCTGGCTGATTAGCCATCGACTCCGCTTTTTTTGCCTCGTTGGCCGTCTCTTCTTCCTGTTCTTTGAGGATGCGTGCTTCTTCGGCTGCAATCTCTTCTTTGGTTGGCGGTTTAGGTTTGGTCTGATCTACCAACGCGACATTGACGTAAATAAAAATTGATTCCGATGAGAACCGATCCCGCGCCAGCCGAAAATTCTGGTCTTCGCTGAGCAACTTGCTCCCTTTCGGTCGCAAATTCTCCAGCTTGAACGCTCTGTCGGTAACGAAAACAAAACTGCCTGAACGCGTTACTACAAAAGGTGGCCCGGCAGGAGGCGGTCGCTCGGAGATCGTGACGCGCGTGGCTCGAACCGGCGGCATCTCAGGTGGCTTTGCCTTACTAGACTGATCACCAGCGCTTGTCTGGGCCGAGGATGGTTTTTGGCCGGCGCTCTCTCGCGTTGGTGATTGCGCGGGCGCAACGTTAGGCGCCGGTGTTACAGTCGGTGTCGCGGCAGGAGTTGGAGTCGGTGTCGGCAACAGCACCGGCAACAATCGATTGAGTTTTGGCTCAAACTTTATCGCATCTTCGGGCGATGACATTTCAATGGCCACGAACGCATTGGGAATTCCAGTCCTGGCGGGCCAGGTTGCGAACATTAGGCGCGAACCCGCCAGCATCTCTGCGTTTGCATTCAGGAACTTGATCAGAGCCGTAAACTCTTTCGGCGGGTCCGCGAGCTTCAGGATTGGATCGACAATTTCGCCCGCTCCGCCGGTGCTTAACAGCGTCCCGACGTTGCGCACTTCGCCATAAACTTTGTAACTGTCTTCGGACAGGAGGGTTTCGAATACCGGATCAGCCGGTTTGGCTGAGGCATTCTTCTGCAAGCCAGGCCTTGCCGCCGCCGGTGCCTGCTGCGCGCACAGCGGTGCTGTGCACAACACAAGCGAAACAAGGACCGCAGTAATTTGCGTCAAACAATAGAAATGACTGAAGCGGGCCGAACTAACAAGCATTGGGGAACCTCCAGGAAGCAATTGCCTCTTACTGCGAGGATACCAGATTGCAAATGGGGCAGGAACAAAATCAAGCGCGCGACGGGGCAAGCAGCCCATCAGACTTAATCGCTTCCGTAACGGATTTCCATGCGCCGGATGCGGCTGCTGGCAGCGATCAGAACCAATGCCGTAACGATTAGCAACCCCGGGACCGAGATCCACCACGGGGTCGGCTCTGCCATCACCGCGAATGGACCCTCAGAAATAGGCACTGGCATAAGCGAGTTCAGATAGTGTATGACGCTAATCTTCTTCAACAGCGGCGGCAGGAGGAAGTTGATCCATTCCCATCCGTACAGCACCAGCGCTGGAATGATCGGATTGCGAATAAACAACCCGACAACCAGGAAGAAAGCGCCATACCCTACACATGCCAGCATGGTTATACCGGCATAACTTAGTAGTTGTCCCATGCCGGCGCCGTCGAGAAAGAACCGGGTGCTGGCTGCATACGCGTGCGGAAAAAATATCAGCAACATGCAGGCGACGGTTACGGCCGTAAACAATACAATCGAGGTCAGCAAGCCCGAAATATACTTTCCGGCCACGAGCACGTCACGACGCACCGCCGACAGGAAATAATAGTGCAGACTGCGATCCACGATCTCGCCGCGAAACAGATTCATAAAAATCCAGGCGCAACCAAAGAAGATTACCGTGCGCAGAATCAGGCCGCTGTAGATGAACGCGAAAATGTTTTGGTATTGGGAAAGATCCCGGCCCAGAGGGTTCACGATCTCAACCATTATTAGAAGGCCAACCGGCATCGACGCCAGTAGATAGACGAGGATCGAGCGCTTACCAAAAAAATTCTTCTCCAAATCAAGACGCAGAATAGCCGCGATCTGATGCCGCCAAAGCGACCAATTGGAACTCGGCGGTGGTGGTGATTCGGATTTCATTGTCTGGACCGTTGAACTCATGATTATTCCGTGCGGCTCTGTGCCTGATGGGCGGAAAGGCTCGGCCTTTCCGGGCAACCGCTTCTTCTACCCCCGCCTTCGAGGCAAAGCCTCAAGGGCGGTAATAAGGGCCGAACGCGACGGTAAGGCAAAGCCTTACCGCACATCGGGTGGCAAAGCCACCAGTATCGCGGTTAGTTACCTCCCTCTGAGCCGATCAAATACTGGTAGACGGCATTCAAATCGTCGTCGAGGGGTGCTACTGATTCGACATTGACTTCACCCTCCGCCGCGACTTCGTTCAAGAGCAGGAAAAACCGATCGGGCTCGCGCGTCTTCACGAATAACCCGCCGCGATCGTCATGGACGCGCGCTTCAACGACGTGGTCCTGGGCGAAGACCCTTGACGCCAAAAGCGACGGGCGATCACAACGGATCAGAATCTGCATCGGATGTTCCTGCATCTCGTCCCGTACACCGTGAACTGCACCCTCGGCGACCACATAGCCGTTATTCAAAAGCACGACCCGATCCGACATCATGTCGACTTCATGCAGGATGTGACTCGAAATAATCAGGTGCAGGCCTTCAGACCCGAGTTGACGAAACAGGGCGATCGTCTCCGCGCGGACCATCGGATCCAAACCATTCAACGGTTCGTCAAGAATCAATACCGAAGGCTGGTGGGCAATCGATTGCGCCAGCCGCAGCCGCTGCCGCATGCCCTTGCTGTATGCGCCAGTTCTTCGATCGGCTGCATCCAGTAAACCAACTCGCTCAAGTGCGCTTGCTGTCAGCCGATCTGCCTCCTTCTTCTCAAAGCCGGAAACCCGTAAAAACGACTTAATAAACTCACGACCGGTCAGACCGCGAGGGAACGAATCAAACTGCGAGCAATAACCAAGTTTGCGAAAAAGTTGTTCCGGACGATCGGTAGGGATGCCCAGCACTTCGATCCGCCCGCGCGTCGGCCGCAGCAAGCCGGTCATCAAGTTCATCATCGTGCTCTTGCCGGCGCCGTTCGGTCCGACCAGGCTGGTGATGCCCGGAGGAATTGTCAGCGTAACCCGATTGACTCCGAGTATCTCGCCGTAAAACTTCGAGACGTTCTCGAAAATGATTGTGCTCTCGGAAGACAAGTTCATCAGAATTGAATTCAGTTAACGCCTTCTCTCTTTGGGAGAGGGCGGATATTCACTTTACAACCTCGTATGCTTTCACTTTTCGCGACAACAACCACAAACAAAATGCGCAGATCAGGAAAAGCATGAACCACGATGCCCAGAGAGGTGGTTCGTTCATCACCACTTCGCGCATCACTCCGTTGCGGAACTCCTGGATTTGACCGGTCTGGCGCACGAAAGTACCGAACAGACCAGACCACACGTTGGCGATCAAAGCTCGCAGATCGATCAGATGGCCCCAACGCGTCTGAAAAAGTTGATTCACAATTTCGGCAAAGGCCGTGGGAATAAAGAAAACGCCCAGCAGGGCCGCGCGCGCGGCAACTCGCCATTTCACCCACGCTGAGATCGTTTGGGTTAATAAAGCCAGCAACAGAATCCAAACCAGGCTACCCAGAAAGATTGCGCTGGCAATCGGAATGTTCTGGACGAACCACGACCAGCCTTCCAGATAACTCTGAAACAAGAAGAGTAATAACCCGGGTACCCAGGTGATTGTCGAAAGCAAAATGATCACGATCGACATTTTGCCGAAGACGTATTCGGCGCGGCTGAATGGCCGGCAAAGATACAACGGCAGCGCGTTATTCGTTAGATCGCGCGAAACCTGTTGCGGGCCGACCAGCATCGCCAGAAAGAATCCAATCATTCCCTGCGGCACAACAATCCATTCTTCAAAGAACAAGGCATCGATCGGCAGCAGGTCTCCGACATTAATGCGCCACACCGCCAATACGCCCGCGTTGTGGTGCAGATAAATCAAGATCGCGCAGACCAGCGGCCAGACAAATGACAGAGCAAAGAATGCAGTGAACAGTTTTGAACGGAACACGTGGCGATACGCATGCCGCGGAATGATCAGAAAGCGGCTCCACTCCGGCGTCAGCGGACCTTCATACGGCTTGTAGGCTTGCTCAAAAACGGCCATCGCGCTTCACATTCCGATTCGCTGCGGAACCTGTTCCGCATTAAATCCATTCTCCATTGCCTTCAAAAATATGTCTTCGAGCGAATCACGCTTATAAGTCAGCCGGCGAATTTGCACCTGTCGCTCGGACGCCAGGCGATATAGATCGCGGATCTCGGCTCCGGCCTGCAGGATTATTTTCAAACGATGATCGCCGGTAATCGCATATTCACAACCCAGAGAAGCCACGGCCTCCGCAAATGCTTTTTGATCACCGCGCGTCTCGAGCATTAAGAATTTCTTGTTTGCTTTACGCTCCGCTTCCAAATCGCAGTAAACGACCAGGTGGCCATCTTTCAAAATTAGAATCTCCTCGCAGCACTCTTCGACATCGCGCAGCAGGTGCGAAGAGAGGACTATGTTCGCCTTGCCGCTGTCGCGAATTTCCCGAACCAGTTTGATCATCCGCTGGCGGGCCGGCGGATCGAGGCCGTTGGTCGGCTCATCCAGGAAAATCAGCTTCGGGCCGTGGACGATCGCCTGCGCCAGTTTGGCCAGCTGTTTCATACCCAGCGAGAACGTCTCCAGGTTCCGGTAGCGCGCCTCCCCGAGGCCGACATAAAAGAGCGCTTCGTGGGCGCGCTCCAGCGCCGTTGCGGAAGGCAGTCCGGAAAGTTCGGCCATCAAACGCACAAAATGAACGCACGACATTTTGGCAATGAACGAATCGCGCTCAGGCATATAGCCGATGAATGATTTGATTTCGTTTGCTTCGCCGCGAATGTCGCGGCCCAGGATGCGCGCCGTTCCCGATGTCGGAGGATGAAAACCCAGCAGGGTATGAATCAGCGTGGTCTTTCCTGCCCCGTTTGGTCCCAGCAGGCCAATAGCGCGTCCGCGCAGTTCGCCGCGCAAGCCTTTCAGAATCGGCCGGCGACCAAAATTGACGCTCAGGCCGTCTAAATCAATGACGGGGTCAGTCACTATGAGTCTTTCTAGTTCGCTCTGCCGGCCAGTGATTGCCCGCCGGCGATGATTGGCCACGATCTCGGCTCTCTTATACGCTTCGGTCGCGGCGAACTCAAAACAAATCCAAGACCGAATGTCGCGCCCATGGCCGCATATGAAATCATCAGAGCATACGCTTCTCCAGCCAGCAAAGTTCTGCCGATCGCGAGTAGCGTTACCAGAAAGACAGGAAGGTTAAGAACCAAAGAAGATGTTAGTGGAAAGATGGAAACACGGGTCGAGTCGCGCAGGTATTTTTTCAACCAGGTGAGTGATGGCCCATATGCCAGGGCGAAGACCAGGGCTGAAGAAATCAGCGAGATCATGGTTGAGTCGTTTAGAATCGAAGTCCCCCGGCCGGCGACCAGGCTCAAACCGCAGAACAGGGTTAAGAGGCCGATAAACCAGGAACCTAACGATATGAACGCCAGCTTCATTCGATTTTGTCCGTGCCTGGACCTGGGCAGAGTCGTTCGATTACACAGATTGCGATCTCAACGCGACGCAATCTGTGCAATCTGAGTAATGGCTACTGTTTCTGCTTTCGCATTCCCTGACCGAGAAGGTGCTCGAGCTCGAACGCGTTCGGCATGCCCAGCAACATTGCGGGGCTTATGCCAAATGGTCCACCTTCACTGCTGGAAGCAAACTCAATGTGATCTCCAAACGCATAAGCATAGAACAAAGTGGGTTGCATGTTCGCCGCGATCGCGATCGCTTTCTGCTGTTCGGCGGGCAATCCTTTCGCGGAATTTGCGAAGCCCGCAAACGGCCGCACCAGCGAGCCAATATTGTGATAAACCAGCGCCGAGAAGTTCGCATTTCCGTCGACCGGCAACCCGGCGGTGAATTTCGGCGAACGCAACAGCGTGGTTCCGGAATCGTGATAGGCCAAAGCCTGTTCGATCAGAGCTCGCGTCGGTCCAACAATCATGTAGCCGTTCGCGAAGGTGTAGTTAACTTCGACCCCGAAATCCTTCGACTTCAAACTATAGAACGTCCGTCCGCTTGAGTCGGCACGCTCCCAATTGAGACCGCTCTTCCCTTCCTTCGTCGCTTGCTTATTAATCTCGTCGACGACGCGCTCAAAAGTTTGTTGCAAATGCGCGGGATCGTTAACTTCGAAAATCAGTTTCCATGAAGGCATCGGCAGAACTGGTCCGTCAATCGCAAACGCATATTCTCCACCCAACGGCGCCGCAAAGTCTTTGCGCACGTCGAGTCCGTGATCCTCCTGAAGTTTGTTCAAATGGTTCTTCAAGTCGGGACAAACCGTGTCCAGCGCGCCCAGCAGATCGTCAACCAGCGCCACCGGATTCTTGACCACAAAACCGCCCACCACATTTGCGTCCGGCGAGATGTATGAGAGCGAACCCATCGGTCCGGGTTTCGCCAGCCACGAGGTCACTCCGTGGGTTGTTTCCGCGAACGAAAGGACGGCGCGCGTGTTCGTCTTCCCTTCCAGATCCTTCTGATCAAGAACGAAGTATTTCAGGTTAAGAAAACCGAGTTGGTTCAGTGCCTGCTCGCGCTGCTCGCCACCTTTGTCCCCGGTACGCAAATTCCTGGTTTGCGTCAGAATTTTTTCCAGGTCCGCGGCAACCACCAATCCGGCGCCTTCGTGATAGACGTCGGCAACCCGAGCGTAAAATGGCGTGGCGGTGAAGCCGTTCGCCGATTGCGTTCTGCGCGCGAGGGCTTGCAACTGATCGAGCCTGGGACTGGCAGCCAGTACATTCTCATGTATCCAGACGAATATTTCCTTCTCTTTGCCTGCGCTCGACGCCTGTTCAGATCCTGCACTCACGTTTGGATCGTCGACGAATCGAATAGCGGGCGCGTTCTTTCCTTCCGCTCCCAGCTTCTTAACTTCTTCATCAAAGAACGCGCGGAAGCCCGTGGGATTTTTTAGCTCTGCCAACACAATCGGGCCAACCGGATTTCCCTTCTCGTCCATGCCGGCGCCGGCGGCGATTTCATCGCCCAGTTGAGCGCCAAACTCCCGCATCGTGCCGATTGCCTGGTTCATTCCCGGGCCCGACTGCCGTTTGTCGAACCAATCATGCAACGCCGGATTCTGCTGAATTCGCTCCTGCATGATGCGGTGTGATTCAGCAATCGTTTCGCTCAAATTCGGCAGCGCCGCGTACAGGACTGTGTTTTCGGGCATCATCTCAAGCAGGCGCGTCGAATGACGTACGCCCGGCTTGGGCACGCTGTTCAGCTCTTTTTGCAACGCGGCCAGGGCGTCCAGCGTTTGGTTGTAGGTTTTGGCGTTGCGACTCCACGCCACTTCGTTTTTGACCGGGACAGTTTCGATCGATGAATTGGTTGTAGCTTGTTGACCGGCGCGGAGTACTTGATCCCTGCCTCCGGAATCGAGATGGACTTCACCATCAATTACGGAGACTCGCGAACCCTTGGTGCCCGCATTCACTGCGAAGGTTGTTCCGGTTACGGATACCAGCGAATTTCCGCCGTCGGTATCCACAAACAAATGTCCCTTCTGTTTCGCGGCTTGAACAATGACGCTGCCGCGATCCATGTGAATCGTCGCGCCTTGTCCGTTTTGAGTGATCGAGAACTCTGAACGATCGTTGATTTCTATGGTCGAGCCATCGCCCAGGCGCACAAGGGCATGCGCGTCTTTCGCGGTGCGAATCGTGTCGCCCCTGCCGATCTTTTGGCCCACAGTCAGCGGCCTAATCTGCGAATTGGCAATCGCATAAACCGGGCCATCAGCGGCTTGCACGGTCGCTTCGACCGATCCGAACGGGACATACCGTTGAATCAGAGGCAGGGCGATCAATCCCAGTCCAATGACCAGGACCGCGGCAATTCCCCAACGCACGACGACCGGTTGCAAGCTGTAATTGAAAACTTTGCGCGGCTGCTTCCGCACTGCGGGTGCCACTGTCACTCGAGACTCGCGTGCCTGCTTCAAAGCCCTGCGGCAGGGAATGCATTCATGCGTGTGATCGAGGAGCAGGAGCGCGCGCGCTTCGGAAAGTTTTCCCTGCAAGTAAGCAGGGATCAGCGATTGAAAGTCGGCGCAACCCTCTATCGTCCGAATGGGAGCAGCAATTTCGGTTTTCGCCACCGCTTCGGTTGATAGTTTCGTCCAAACGCGGTCGGCCGCGTCGTTCATCGCTGCCGAATCCGTCTCTTCTGCGCGAATGCCGGCAGTGACTTGATCCAGGATGTGATTTAGTTCTTTGTTCTTCATAATGATTCTCCGGAATGATTGCTAAACGCAGTCGTCAGTTTGCGGCCTTTAAATAATTTCCAATCTCTTTGCGCAGGCGTACGCGCGCCCGATGCAACGTCACGCCGACAACCAGTGTAGACGTTTCCATCATGCGCGCGATTTCCCCGTTGTCGAACCCTTCGAAATATCGCAGCGCAAACATCGCGCCGGCCCTTTCGCCAAGTCGCGCGACGGCTTCGCGAATCAGTTTTCGCAATTCGCGGTCTTCATGATGCGCCTCAGGAGTGCGTCTCGATTGATGTTGTTGAGCACTCTTTGACATCTCGGCGCTGTTCTCAAAATCATCTATCGTCACGGACCGGGACCGTTTTCGCTTTCGCAGAAGATCAAGTGATGCGTTAATTGCGGCGCGCGATAGGTAAGCTTCCGGGTTCTCTGAGCGTTCGAACGTTGCACCCTGGGCTCCGGCCAGGCGAGTGAAAACCGTCTGCAAAACATCTTCCGCGTCCTCTGGACTGCCGGTCACACGGTGGGCCATCCGGAAGACGCGATCGTAGTGTTCGCGAAACAGAGCTTCGAGGTCGTTGATTCTTTCTGTATCTGGACTTTCCACCGTGGAAACAAACGATGAACTTCGATGGCTCGTTCCGGCTTTATCCGAAACTGTAGCGTATGACGTTCTTTGAGGTTTTGCAGCAGCCAGCACGGTGTCGCCTTAAATCCTTTCCATTCATATAACGCTTCCGTGCAGTGATTATTAACGACCGAAAACCGAATTCGAAAGAATCTGAAAGCTTTTGCACATAACCAGCTTCCAGATCAGGTCGATCAAGATGGATTAGTCAGACGGAAAAAGAGATAGGGTGCGATGTCCGTGAGCCAGACCATCACACCCCAATTGCGCGAACCAGATGATTTTCTGGCAGCTGCGTTTAACTTCCTCGAATTGTCACTGAAGACTCAAGAGGACGAGGATCTCTGCCTGGCCTTTGGCCAGCGGCTCCAGCGCTTTGCCGATGATCGTGCCGGGGCGATGCATCAAACGTCCATGCACCCGCAAAGGCTGTGACTTCATGGCCACCCCCGGA
>WNGE01000250.1_pt1 | contig 68968 bp, 62 predicted proteins | sample 5400651 | NCBI WGS metagenome assembly WNGE01 (sample SAMN13153370, study PRJNA577476) | soil metagenome | isolation source: 60 cm soil or saprolite under grassland replicate 2 | place: USA:California | collected 2016-06-15 | reverse complement strand
CTGTATTCGTTCTTACAGAATGTCACATGTGCAAGAAGATCATGATGAAGCTTTTTTGCCTTGTATTGGCATCATTTTTGCTGAGTTAACAAGTGCAACTGTAGTGCCTGTTCCCGCAAACGCGCCTGGTTGGTTTGAACAGGACATCCCCTATGAGGCGCTGGTTGGCAATATCCGTCGGCTGGTAGAGCAGGCGCGTGAACGGCATCAACGCGGACACCCGGATGCATCGTTTAGTGCACAAGAGCCATTTGAGCCTGCGGAGTGGCTCGGTTGGTACTTGCGCGATGAAGTAGGGAGGGTAAAAAACGCAAGTGAAGCGCAATACCAACTGCATGACTTAGCAACTGCCTGGGATGCGTTGTATTACACCCGTTATCCGGCTGAAGGTGGGGGTTGGAGTGAAATGGTCAAGGGGTTACTCGAAGCACGGGTAGATCAGACAAAGCAACCTTCCCTTACCTTGCCAGCCAGAAGTGTCACCCTGCTTAATGCGATGGCAGAAGCTGCGGGTCTGCCGCGCAAGCGTGGTGAAGCAACCATTGATCTCACGCCCTTTGCCAAAGCAGCTGCTACTCCCCGCTCAAAGCCGCGGGAAAATAAAAGCATTCCCCGTCGCCCACTCAGATAGTCATTTGTTAACGAATCGTTTGTCTGACGGTATTCTATGCCTTGTGCGGGGTATGAGAAATTTCACTTTGACGGAACTGAAAGACTCTTGCTGTAACTTTTCTGAAACCCTGACAGTGTTACTTGTAGAACACGATATGATGCTATGAAAATGGATACAAGAACGATGATTGCAACACAAACCAAACTCCTCTATCACATCGGTTTCTGGGCAGCAGTAGTGGCGTTTATTGGTGCTGTTGGGTATATCCTGAGCGCCTTTCTCCAGATCCTTAACGTGGTTGGTCCTTTGCAGGACTCGATCATTGCCTTTGGTACTTCACTGCTGATCCCGGTGCCCTTCCTCCTGGCCATGCTCGTGCTCCATTACACCATTGCGCAAGAGAAACAGTTACCGTTCTGGACGCATGCCGCGATCGCCTTTGCCATTATCTATACCACGTATAACACTCTCAATTACGTAGTCCAGTTAGCCACGGTCATCCCAGCAGGATACACGTGGACCTTTGCAAACCAGCAGGGAACTCAGGGTCCGCTCAGTCTGCTCAATCAAACCCCTCATTCGCTCTTTTGGGACGTCGACGGATTAGGCTATATTTTTCTGAGTTTGTCCACTCTCTTTGCCTTTCCCGTTTTTGAGAACCACGGCTTGCAAAACTGGGTGAGGTGGTTCTTCATTGCCAACGCGTTGATTATCCCCTTGTTCGCCATTGTCTATTTCTACCCGGGCTACTCGGTGCCCCAATTGTTGTTGGGGTTGCCGTGGGGGATCACCGTCCCAGGCTCTATGTTGGTACTGGCACTGTTCTTTCGCAGTAAGTATGCATGAGTTTGACATCTTTCGTCAGACAAGATGAGGCGAGAGGCTCAAGCATGGTATCAGAGGGAAGAGTGCTTCATTGAGTCTATGCCATGTCCTGTTTTTCGTGGAACTGTTCATCCCTTTGCTGCATTCTCCCCCTTTGCTCCTCATAAAAGAGAACCATTTACCCTAGTGAGATAAACCAGCGATCATGAAATAAACACTGCTAAAAGAGATACGCAGAAATACCAGCATTACCCGCCGCCCCGCTAAATAGTCATTTATCCACCAATTGTTTGCCTGCGGTCATTCTACGGCCCCACAGCCCTATTCTCACACGCATTTACAACGGGCATTCTCTCTGTGAGCGATCAATTCAGTTGCCCTGCTGCCGGCTCCGTATCGTTGTGGATCAGGTCAGGATCAATCAGTTCCTGGGTCACATGTTCCCTGTTGCCTAGCGGCAGATCCGAAAGTTCCGGCAGGTGCGGTAGCTCTGGGGCTGGCAGCGTTCGCCGCTGCGCAAATATCGGCTGAGTCCGCCAATCCATCCGGGTGAGCCGGAAGGGTGGCAAATGGCGGTGAAAGCCGATAATCTCTTCATCGGTGAGTTGTAAAATATCCTGGGCAGTCAGCAAAGGAATAGGTCGCTCTGCCAGTCCCTCGCTCGTTTCTGCGCCTTCCTTTGCGGTTGTCGAGTGGGCATAGGCGGAGGTATCCCCGAGCCGCGCTTCCAAGTACTTGGCTGTTGCCAGGTCAGTCGGGCGGTAGTAGATTTGGCTCTCCATATTATCCCGCAACACTTGCGCTCTCGCCTTGCCGTAGACGGTTTCCAGTTGGGAGAGGGATTGCACGGCCAGCCAAAGCGTAATCCCCCGGCCGACAACCGTGGTGGCGTGATCGGCAAGGGAAGGAATCGCCGTTCTCCCGGCTTCGTCAATGAGGAGAAGTACTGGGTGACACCCATTCCCCTGCTTTGTGTCAAAACTGGTTATCAACTCGTCAATAAGTGCTCCCCACAACAGCCGCACGAGGGGAGAAAGCGCCAGGAGATCCCGCTCCGGCCAGCGCAGGTACACGGTAACGGGCTTGTCAGAACTCAGCAGCGCTTGTACAGCAAAGTCTGAATGGGTAAAGCAGCGGACCACGGTTTCGGTCAGTAAGGGGCGAAGCCTCGCGGTGAGAGTTCCCCAGCTAGACAGTAAAAAGCGGTCGCTCAGGGACACATCGCTGAAACGCACATCCAGAAACTGGGTTGCCAACGCGGGGTCAACCTGATTGAGCCTACTGGCAGCACCTGCCAGCCCCAAGCGGATGATGTGCCGCACATAGGGCAGCGGCGCTTGCTTCTCCAGCCGGGCTGCCAGAAAAAGCTGAGTGAGCATGGCGGTTGCGCGCTGGGTAAAAATCAGCCCCTCTCCCTCCCTCGGGTTGAACAGGAGATGGGAAGCGGCAGAATATAATTCATCTTCGCTGTTTTTCCCCAGGAGCGGATCAAAGGCGTGTCCGACGCCAGTTGGGTCAAGCACATACACGTCACCCAAGCTGCTTCGGTAGCCAGCGGTAGCCGTAAATAAATCCCCCTTTATGTCATTGACAATCACTGAATGTTGCCAGGAAAGCAGTTGGCTGGTTGCCAAGAGTCCTTTCCCGGATCGGGTTGGCCCGACAATCAACAGATTGCCCAGTTCACGGCGTGTCTGAGTCGGGACAACTGTGACCACATGCCCGGACTTGCCTTTGCCAAGGAGCACTCCATCAGCATCTGGTGTATCTTGCAGAAGAAGGCGTAGTTCATCGGTTCTGGCAAAGCGAGACTGGTGTAAGCGGTGATCGGGTGAAAGCAGTGAGCGTAGCCGGTGGTAAACAGCGCTGAAAAATAAGAATATTCGTCCTAATATCCCACTCCCCATTGTGCCTCCTCCCGCGCCTTTACTTGTTGTCTGAGTATAAGATCGCGCTCTCTTCGTTGCTGTAAACAGGCCTCGGTCGCTGCTTGTCTGAGAGCCTGAAAGTCCTGTGCGCTTAGTCTACTCGTCACCACTGCCACCACATGCACATGGCGGTGGGGCGCGTGATCTGCGTGCTGGACACCGACCCAGGAAACTTGTCGTTGCAAACGGTCTTCCAGGTGCTGCATGATTTGTTCTGTTATTACCCGGAGGTTTAAGTCCCGCTGCGTATCTTCCCCTTGGGGATCGGGGCTAAACACAAAGCGGAAAAAGCGGCTCCCCTTCTCCGCCGTCTCAATCATGCGGTAAGCTTCGTATCGCCCCATGAGCCCGTCGCTGCCAAACAAGGTGCGGGTAACAGAGGCTCCCTCAATGCCCGGGCGGTGCTGGATATACCGAACAGAGGCTTTGGCGCCCCCGGTACTTTTGGTGAAACTGGCTTTAACAATGGCCATTAAGCTCTGGGGCGCTTCTCGCTCCCCTCCTCTCTGCCTGTGGCATTTGCGGCTTCCCACTCCTCAAGGAGTGTTTGCAGCTGCGGACTCTTGTGGATGATATTTCGCCGTGCCAGTTTGTTACTTTGGTCAATAAGAGAAGTCAAGGTTGGCTCCCCTACTCCCTCTCTCCTGAGTATCCGGTCCAGGACATTAGTGACAAGTATGCGCGCCTGCTCGCTGGCAAAGGCGATACGCATCAAAAAAAACACCAGCCGGTTGCCAAAGGAACGCAGCTCTTTCCGCACGGTCTGTTCAATGATGGGTTGTAAAAGCAGGGCGTGTTGGATATGCAGTTTCTGGTGGATGGCTTCCTCAAGAAACGTGGCGCCGGTTTTGGAAACGGTTAATCCGTCCATACCCGCTAAACGCTTCAGTTCCGCTTTCACAGCGGGTTTGACCCAAAGCGTTACTTTCTCGCTTGTTTTCTGGTGTTTGATATGGGTTTGTGTCTGGAAAATATCATGTTGCATGGCAGTTTCTCCTCTCCGCTTGATGGGAGACAAGCGCAAGGGCTACCATCCTAGCAAGAGCTACGCGGGAAAAGCAACAAAGATTGAGCAAGAAAAACCCAAGAACTTAGTAAGAGCACGACAGTACGCATTGCGCGGGTGATGCTGTCCTGTTGGCGACGCTTTGTGAACGAGGAACTGGTGTATCCAAGATGTGGGCGCGCAGGGCACTTGGAGAACCGCGCAGGCTGGGACGAGGCGAGGCGCGCGGGGCTGGGGAGGGGTTATCTTGCCCTACACCGCCGCAGTGGTTGTTACCCGGTGGGCTGAGCACACATGACGGGCAATACGCTCTGTCTGCAATGAGTACGACACCTGTTCGGGTACAACGATTGTTCGCGGGTCTACTGTCAAGCAACTCACTCGGCGAACTAAGCCAGGAGGAGAAAAGACGTATACTCGTCTCCCCTCCCCGTTGCCAGATTGTATTCAACGCAGCTAATCTAGCTAATGTTGTCGAGGTTTTTGTATTTTTTTCAGTCTGAGCGCATATTTACGGACAAATCGGGGCGATACCCTGAAACGATCACCGCACTTTTTTCAACGTGCCGCTGCGGTGTATGTATGCCCCACTACGCTCAGTGATGTTGGTATGAACGATGCCGTTTTCGTAATCTTCGACGTGGACTACCGTCGTCTTGTTCGCTTCCTGCCAACAGACCATGAAGACACCTGGCCGGATTGGCGTGACCGCAATCTGAACAGTCTCAGCGGACCCTTTGAAGGGACCCTCGGCGGTCGTGAGCGTCATCACCGTCTCAGATTTGAAGTGGAGATGGTGGACCCAACTCCCGAAATTCACCTCGTACACGTGGCCGACAGCTGGAAAGTGGGTAGAGGACATGGGCTCCTCCTTTTTGCTCCTCCCTTTGATAAGGCGCAGAAACTACTCCTGCCCTGGAGATCACAACGCGAAGTGCCAACCGTGTCGGGATACACTCACCCTATTGTTCTGTTTTTATGTTCTGTATAAGTACCATGTACCATTTTGGAGCAAATTTAACAAGTGGCTCAGGTGTTAAGGAACAGCTTTTGGCAAGACTGGACGAGGATATGAGGATCATAATCAGGGCCAAGCAGTGACCCTGGAAGGGCTCTCTGTCATATGCGAGGATAAGCTCCTGGCAGAATAACAAAAACAGGCTATGGCAGGTTTCGTATTTTATTCGTGTTTATGCCGTTTCTCTAAACACAACAAAGCTAACCTACTACGAGGCTCTCCCCCTCTCTCCATAAACTTTTTTCCATTAAGTGGGTGATGTTCACCAGCACGAGTATAATTTTCTTTTTTCTCCTGTAAGAGCCTGATTGATGTTTAGTCTCATCCCATCCGGGAGAAAATAAGTCTTGTATCTGCGTATGGCTCGGTCAGTCTCTTGTTAACACCGTTGATCACTCCTTGTTTTCCCTTGAATAAATCAGGGGTAAGAAGCGATCGAGCAGACTCGCGCTTGAGACAGGCGTATCCCGAATTCACGGAATACTTCGGGTGATTAATACCCTTTGCCCTTGTTCTCCGGGCTTCTCTAAACCGATTGATTACTCATGTTAGGTATTGTCATAGTTTGAGAGAGATTGATAGAGATACGGTTACTCAGAGAAAAATAAGGGCTTGACAGATGATTGGGGATTTTGCTAGTCTGAGGATGCTTTACTTTCCATCAGGCTTCTGTATCCCTAATCAGGTGCGAAGCCTTTTTTTGTGCTTCTCTTGTGTGACTGGGTTTATTATAGAGGGACTGGTTCCGTTGCAGTCAAGGACTAAATTGCACCGTGGTTGCGTGGTTTCACGGTTTCATGATACCGCGGTATCATGATTGGTATCATGGTATCAGAAGTTGAGGCGCTTTAATACCTTGGCCAGGATGCTGTTTTCTCCATTTTTCTGATAATCCTTGAGAATAAAATTCATACCAACGCGAATGATCTCGTTGCCACTCGTCATAATGCCTTGCTGTGCATAGGTAAATTCAATTGCCCGCAAGGCTTTCTTTTCTTCTAAGGTCAGCCGTTGTGTTGCCGGTTCTTTCCCAATCTGTTTGACTGCTTTTCGTACCGCTTCCAGCATCTCGTCCTCTGTTTGTGGTATCGTGGTATCACGGTTGCTTGGTGTCGTGGTGTCAACATTGGTATCACGGTGTCGTGGTATCACGGTGTCAGGCGTGTTGTGTTGTTCCGGCTGAGGGTGTTCATAGGGGAGAGGAGTGGGTACGGGAGTTTTGCGGTCTTCCGGGCTTTGTGGTAGCTCTGGCGGCTGCGTCTGCTGTGGTGGTGGCGTATAGTGTTTTTTTAATAGCTTGCCGTACACTCCCATATGGATTATAAATCATTCTCTTTGGCTAATTGTTCAACTTCAGTCGGGTTGATTTTCTTCTTGTCATTGCCATGCAGAAATTTCAACACATCATCAGCAACTTTGATGGCATCGCGGGGGAGGCCTTTGGTAAACGTATGGAGTAGGGTAAACGCAGCAGTATCATCGAGCCGAAACGGGAAATCTTCCTCTTTGCCTCCGGCCACCTGCCACCGGTATTGCAGCATCTTCCTCAGCTCTTCATTGTTCATCGGGTCCAGTTGCACCGGCTTAAACCGTGATTTGATTTCACCAATTAAGTGAATTTTCGTCGCCAGGCCTTCCTGTCCGGCAATGACCAGTTGCAGCTTTTTGACATAGTCGTCCTCGTAGTTACAGATACTATGCAGAGTCTGGAGGGCGGTTTTGTCCATATACTGTGCTTCATCAATAAGCAGGGTGGGGATCTTTTGCGCTTCATTGAGTTCATAGAGGTGGTTTTGCAGATTTCTGAGCGACTGGTCAAACGATCTGGCGGTTTTGATCCCAAACTCTTCTAAAATGTTGCGCACGAGCGAATTAGCAGTGACCCGGTTATGCAGAATAATAAAGCGCACTTCAAACCGTGGATCAAGGGACAAGAGGGAAAAGAGGCGGCGGATAATCGTGCTTTTGCCGGTGCCGTAGGCGCCATACATATATATGGGGTGGGTGCGCTTCACCGTCATTTGAATACAGCGGGAAATCGCTTCATTGACCTGTTCGGTCGTGTACAGGAAGCGATAATTCGGGCCACCCCGATACGGATGCTCAAGGAGGTGAAAATACTTCAGCAGCGCATCATCAGCTCTTTCCACAGCTGCGAGGAGGGCTTTATCTTCCGCTATTTGCGTCGCATCATTCATACATAGGGATACTAATTACCCTAAGTATTGCATATTCTTGGGTTTTGTCAAGGAGTTTGTTCATTTTAGTGCCAACTTTGCCCTCTGGCAGCAAAGTTGCGGTTTACATCTCTTATCTTTTCTATACCCAAACGGCAATTGTCAGGAGGGGAGAGGGGAAAGTCTAACTTCCGGCAAGAACAGGCCGGAAAAACGATTGTAGCGCGTTTGAAAGCTATTGGAAACAGTGTGCTTAAGGAGTGAAGAAAAATGGATATCCCAAATGGGATACCCACCTTCACCTGCTTCGTTTTTGGGCGAGGCTTATGCCTCAAGCCCAATAAGCGGAGAAGTAATCAACTCGACCTCATCATATTCAAACCACAGTGGTTCCTTGAGCTGTGTTCCCTCCAGAGTAACGAGGTAAAAACAAAACGGCTCCTCAATCTCATCGGAAATGGTATCAACCGCTTGAATTGTCCCATTGAGTCCCCGGAAAGGGCTGTAACTGGTCACGTGTACCGGACTGCCAGCTGGATAGATGTGCTGCTCTTCCATACGGTTTGTCTCCTTTCTTGGGATAGATGGTCAAGTCGATCTTACAGAAGCTAGTAGTGTATCACCTCGCATCCCATCACTGCAAACACAACCAAAAGTAAATAAGCGTGCAGTGTTTGTGGAATAATTCCACCACCTTTTTGGGAAAAGTTGACACAATGCACTATAACCGACTCTTGTTTTCCATTGCATACGATGTTTCGCTGACAGCCTCATGTCCGGCTGGGGAATGCCGCTAACAGTCACCAGAGGAGGAGGAGAGAAAGGCACCATCTGGAACCTAAAAAAACAGGGAGGAAAGCGGGGGGCTCTCCTCCCTTTCAGTCAATTGGCGGCGTGTCCTCCGCCGGATCCTGAATTGCCCGCTTACCAAGCTGTTGCCCAGCCATCTTTGCCTCCTTCCAAGCAATTGCTTCAGCAGGTATTCCTGCTACGTAAAGTATACCTGGTGGTAGGCCTGTGTGCGTTCTCAATCGGGTCACAAAATCGCCCGGAAAAGCACACGAAAGGGAAGAGCCAATAGGCGCCGGGTTCCCGCTAGCTTGTGTGGGGGTTGGGAGCCACAGACTAGCAGAGGATGGAGAGGGAGTGAGTGAGGCACGTACCTGGCGGGGAAGCGGAGAAAATACTACCTTGTAGGGATATGGTAGACTTTGCAGACGAAACGATAAGACCGAAGGCGGGGTGGAGCGTCGGAAGTGTCGGTCGGTCGTTTCGGCAAAAAGGCGTGAAGCCATATCCCGGAAAGGTGGAGATTTTCGGAGCGCGAGTGGTAGGGTGAGCAATCGGGGCATAGCCGTTTTCTGACTTTTTGCTAATGCAATGCCTGCTCACTGTGAAGCGGGTTTCGCACAGATGACCTTGTTCATTCTCAAAGTGGGGTGGTATACTACCTGTGCGGCTTTGATCCGCAGACTCCGCTTGCCGGGGTAAGATGCAGCCTGACGGGTATCAAATCGGTAGGGCTGCATTTCTTGTTTTTGTACTGCAAAGGCTTCAACCAAAAAAGAAGAGTGGATACACCCGTTTGGGCGCACCCACTCCCTGTTTCCAGTAGCAGCTTATTGTAACAACTTGCGGCGCAAACTTCTGATTGCGGTGTTATACCGGTTGCGGGCAATTGTCACCTTGGGATTTACTTGGGAAAGCCTCCTGCTGATCGTGGCAATTGACTCCGGGGCATCTCCGTCCAGGCCAAAGTGGCGCAGAACCACATAACGCTGCTTGGGAGTCAGGGAACTGATTGCACTGTATAGTCTGTTGCACTCTGCTGGCTCCTGCTGTATTTCTTGCGTCGGAGCAGCGAGCATTTCAGCTAAGCAGCCTTGACCATCTCCCAGTGGCGCGTCCAGGCTGTCGACCCACGCGAACTGTTGCCCCCGCTGGTGCGTGATCAAACCGGAGTGCTTACAGCAATACGCTTTCACAGCAAGCTTGGCAACTCCAAGCAGGTAGGCAACCGGTTTTTCAACGGTCAGGGCTTTCTCAAAACACTCAACAATTGCCAGATTGCCAACACTGACCAGATCGAGGTAATCGTCATGCTGCATGTAGCACACATACCGGTAAGCCACCAAGGCAACATAACCCAAACAACTTTGTATAAGCGCTTCTTTCGCCTGTGTGTCACCGTTTCGAGCACGGTACACTAACTTACTTTCCTCACTGCGTGTCAGGCGGGGCAAACGCAACACTTCACTCCGATACTGCTCTACACTGGACAACACGATCTCTTGATTTGACGACATGACTTTGATCCTTTCCCGCTTGAGGTTTTGAGGTGTCGGGTATCAATCGGACACCAGAACCTCAAGCAAACGAACTACCGGGGCGGCTAAACGTTTCCGCCCACGCTCGTCGCCGTTCACGCGCCCGGAATCATATCAAGGCTTGCGCGGTGGGGTTGGATGTGGCGGTGGGGGCGCAACTGGTCTTGGCCTTGAGATGATGAGGACGTGTGGTAGGCTTGGAAGAGCGGGCGGAAGGTAGTAGTCTCCTCTAATCGGTAGGGGGTAAAGGTATTCCATCAGGATCAAAGAGCAGGGATACCTAGAATAGGGGAAATTTTCAGAGGGAGAGTGACAAAGCTAGCAATCCGGCGTCAACTGTTGCGAATTGTTATCATTGTCTCCTCAGAAGCGAGCGAGACAGCTGTGAGACTCTTATCGTACCGGCGCTTGAAACACCGCAAAAACCGCACCCAGGAACGATTGCTGCTGGGAAACCAGTGCCTTTTCCGGCTTAACCTGCTTTTTTCCCACTGTGGTTCTCCTCGTCTGTTTCCGGTGCTTTTTCATTTGCCTGCGTGCCATAGCTTCATGTAAGCATAGTCCTACGCGCGTGTAAAGATTGTCTTAGCAATCCGCAAGGAGTCGGACGGTATCACACTGAGTCAACCAAGTTTTCATTTGTGGTGTTGATTGAGGGTCTTGTTTTATCTATTCTTTTCCAAAATAACAATACATCCCAAAGAGAGTGTGGGAAATATGTCGCCACCAATAAATCGTATCTTTCGAGGTACCGGAAGGTAAAAACCAAAATTGACGGCATGAAACGCTAAGAAGTTGGCTCCACGTATCTTCCTAATCGTAAGCTTCGTATCCTTGAGCATCATGCGAATATCAGCGAGAGCAAAAAACCTAATATGGTGTATGTTTCCAGGGTAATTAACTCCTGGATTTCTCCCCAAGAGTGGGAAACCAATTCTCCATTGCAAGCAGGCAGTATTTGGGAAAGTTATAAATGCACGACCCCCTTTTTTTAGGACCCTATCTATTTCTGTTAGAAGTTTGTCCGGGTGTATCAGATGCTCCATGATCTCGGACGCAATAACCATATCAAATGAGTTATCTTTAAAGGGAAGTTTTTCAGCAGTACCAAGAACAGGCTTTAAATATCGTTTTGCCTTTTTCAGATTGTCTTCGGAGAAATCAAGTCCGGTAACATGTAAGTTAGGGAAAAGCTGCCAGATTTTTCCCTCGCCGCAACCAACATCTAAAATTTCATCTCTCGCTTTTGTATTCTCTTTGATTTCCTCTACAGTTTTCTCAAATCGATCATCAAAACCTTTAAGAAGATCATCAATACTTTGTCCCTCTGTACCAGCAGATGTATATCGCGGATCATTTGCAATCATTTTATTTATTTTTTATCTTTAGTGTAAAGCACATTTTATCACAACTGAAACAGCAATGAAGATTAAATAATACATAGAGCACTTTTAATTTAGTCGTTGACATTTTCTGGTTTTTAATAAATAGTAATAACTGAGCTTATCATTCAAAGTCTTTGTATGTACAAGAAAATCTTAATTGCAATTTGCATGGTTTTCGTAACCAGTGTGTTATTCACGGGTAAATCTCTTGCTTATACTAATTCTTTCACCGATGATTTCACAGATAACGATAATACCCTGTTGACCGCACATAATTCCATTTATCAGTGTATAAGTGGTATAAGTGGTTACGGAACGCCTGTCATACTCAACAATCAACTTTACTACAACAATGGGGGAAACCAATTTTGCAGTATCAACCTTATAGCAAATAGCTTTGATTTTCAAATTGATATGAACCAAGAGGCAGATATTTACTTTGAAAATCAGGATTTATTAAACGACAACCGAAATACTTACGGTTTATTATTGGACACAAATCATACCATCATACAGAAATGGGTGAATGGGCAAGAGACAGACCTTTATAACAATTCAAACGCCGCTAACAATGTAAACAACACATATCATTTGGAAATCTCAGATAATCAGGGTGGTATTATAGTCAAGCTCAACGGAGTTGAAATTGCCAGCGTGACGGATGCCACCTGGCACTCGGGTTACATCATGTTCGTTGGTAGCGGTATGCAGACTTTTGATAATCTAGCTCTGAACTATACACCTCCTATGCCTTCTCCCCATCTGACACCAACCCTGACCGGTACTACTTCTACTTTCACCGATGATTTCACAGATAACGATAATACCCTGTTGACCGCACATAATTCCATTTATCAGTGTATAAGTGGGTACGGAACGCCTATAATTCTCAACGATCAACTTTACTATAACAATGGGGGAAACCAGTTTTGCAGTGTAAACACACCAACTGGTAATTTTGATTATCAAATTGATTCAAACCAAGGCATGCAAGCCAATATTTACTTTGAAAATCAGGATTTACTCAACGACAACCGAAATACCTATCAATTGTTAATTGGGACAAATTATACTCTAATACTGAAGTGGGTAAATGGACAACCAACATATATTTATGATCATGAAAATCAAGCTAACAATATTATTGGAACGTATCATCTGGAACTATCAGATAATCAGGGTAGTATTATAGTCAAGCTCAACGGAGTTGAAATTGCCAGCGTGACGGATACTACCTGGCACTCGGGTTACATCATGTTCGTTGGTGCTGGTACGCAGGTGTTTGATAATCTCGCTCTGACTTATACATCTCCTAATACTCCGCCAACCATAAACACAATTCTAAATGCAACCGTTAATGAAGGTGATACCTATCCTTACACTGGTTCCTTTACCGACTCAGACTCAACTAGCTGGACTGGAACAGTTGATTATGGTGAGCCCGGCGTAGGAGCGCAGTCAATTCCGACTGCTGATATTGATCCCGTAAACCATACCTTTCATTTAAGCCATACCTATCTGGATGAGGGAGCAAACGGCAGCTATACGGTAACTGTTGTTCTGACTGATAACCAGGGCGCATCATCATCGCCTGCGACAGCGACCATAACAGTGAATAACGCGCCATTTAGTGTCAGTGCGATCACTGCTCCTACAGCTCCCACTCTTATAACGAATCAAGTTTCAGCTAGTGCGACCTTCTCTTATACTAATCCTGTGTCAGACACCCATACTGCAACATGGTACTGGGGAGACGGGTCAACAAGCTCTGGTACAGTCACGGAACCGAATGGCTCAACCTCCGGATCAGTATCAGGCAGTCACACCTATTCATCAGCTGGCGTCTATGCCGTCAATGTGATAGTGACCGATGATGATATATTGAATGAGTCGCCAGCAACACCGTTTCAGTACCTCACCATTTATGATCCGGCAGCCGGGCGTCTGGATGCCTCGCAAAAATATTCATCACCTGCAAGCGCGGATTTGGTGAACGGACAGTCTGGAAATGTGAGCTTTGGTGTGCATGTCCGGTATCTCAATGGATCTCCCACGGGTACTGTCCAATTTAGGTTCAAACAGGGGAATACAAATATTGAGTTTGATAATAACGCGGCAACTATTCTGTGGCTCACCATTTCCGGGAGCAAGGCAACTGTTCAGGGAACAACAACACTGAAGGGGAAAACAGGGACATACACCTTCTTCATATCAGCAATCGACAATAATCAAAACCTTATTCGTTTTAGGATTACCGATCCTTCAAACAATGTGATTTACGATACGCAACCTGGAGCAGCTGACTCCGCAGACCCCACTACCGCTATCGCTAACGGGGGGAAAGTGCAAATCCTTCTCTAATAATATAGATGTTGAAATTCAGAGATAGGGGCATGTTTCTGATACTACAAAAGTAGGCTAACTGTTACGATAGAATGAGTCCACAAGTGTCCTTAACCCCAAACTTGCTACTATAAGAACGAGGCCATGTGTGAATGAAAACCTTACCACCCACTGTATTCTCAAGCAGAGCCAACTATCGCAATCAAAAAGAACTCAGCAACTTCACGCCACCGAGTTCCTCGCTTCTCATAGGAAGAGCCACAAAGAGTACAAACTAACTTGCCCTGGTGCAGGGATCACGCCCAACTGGGTGCAGGGATCACGCCAAGCTGACGCAGCAGGCCCACTGCGTCAGAGTAGGTCCATTGTTCCACCATCTTGCCGCCAGAGATACGCACGATCGAGATACCCGTCACTGTCACCTGCTTGCCTGTTGGGGGGATGCCCATATTGTTGCCTTGGTGGGTGCCATGAGTTGTATAGCGCCACGCGACAGTATCTCCTTCAGCGAGCATGTGCTCAATGGTCATCTGGATATCGGGGAAGGCGATGAAGACCGTCGAGTAGAACTGTTTGACGGCTTCTGGCCCCTGCAACGGCAATGAGTCATTGTAAAGCACGAAATCAGGGACACACAACTCATCAAAGACTGCCAAGTTCTTTTGCTGGAAAAGCGCATCAACGTAGCGGCGTACCAACGCCTTGTTGTCTTCGGTTGTCATTGTAGATACTCCTTTGTGTGTTACTTCGTTGCTCGGATGGGTGTGTAAACGAACCTGAGAGTGATAACGTAAAGTGTCAGAAAATCAATACGATGCTTGAAAAGAGAGGGTGCCAGCCACTAGTATATCCTCACAACAGCCCAAGTGCAACAGGCGAGCAGTCCCATTTTGCACGCTCTTTGATGTGTATGCTCCTCATGTACATTGCTGCCTGAAAATGCAGGGGTGTAGAGCGAAGCTACAACCTTGCGGGGATACATTCACCCCCCGTGTTCTCTCTGGCAGGATTTTATGGTAACATTTTGAGCGATTGGCCTTGATCACTGGCATAGTTTTATGTTAGCGGGTGAAAGGGAGATTGTCACCTGCTATATTAGCAAAAACAGGGCATAATACTGATGTCAACAACTGCCATGTAATTATCGTTAGTCCTCGTTATAAAAACCCCTATGCCAGAAGCGAGTAGACATCCTATGTCAAGAGCAAGCACTCTATAGGCTACCGCTCATTACATAACCTGTATTATTTTTGAGCAAAAGAGAGCGAAAATAACGTACCGGAAAACGCTCAGACAGGGAAAATTAGGGTTGTCTAAGCACGAGTACCACGTTTCCACAACAACAAGAACGCCCATACGGTGTATTTGCGTTCTTGCAGGCAAGATGAGCCTGTTCAGTGTCTTACGCTTTATATTCCTCGCCGGATCGGAGCATCTGATACACGAGCACAGCAATATTGCGCATCACCAAGACTAAGGCTTGCCGCTTCGTTTTGCCCTGAGCAAGCTTTCGCTGGTAGTAGTCCTTGGCTTTCGGGTTCCGCTGGATTTGGATAAGCGCGGCAAAGTAAAAAACCGAGTTTAACGTCCGGTTACCCTTGGTATTAACAATATGTCGTTTTGATTTGCCGGAACTTCGCTCGCGCGGTGCAATGCCGGCATAGCGAATATACTTCGCTTGATTCTTAAACCGCACGATATTATTCGTATGTGCCAGAATACGTGCTGCCAGGATCGTTCCCATACCGGGTATGGTGGTCAGATTTTGACCGTAGCCTGACAGGTGGTGCGCAAGTTCACGTTCAAGCTTGGTCTTCATCCGCTTTACCCGTTTAAGCTCGGCTTCTATTTCATGGACAAGGAAAGCCAGAAACCGTTTCTCGTCCTTATTGATGCTTAATCCCTCTTCGCGTTTGAGTTTATACAACTGGTTTTTGAGCCTGGCTCCATGTACAGCCTTTTCCTCGTAGTACCACACCTTCTTTTTCAAGGTAAGCATATAGCCGCCTAATTCTTCAGGAATAATCTGCGGCAGTTTATCCACTTTTCTGGTTAATACCTCTGCAATTAGCCGGGCATCAACGACATCAGATTTGTCTCCTATGGTACCAAAGGATCGTCGCTGTTTGGTATATAATGGGTTAACTTCAAACACCAGTCCGTAGGTATCCAGGATGCGGGAGAGCAGCGCGTGTCGTGACGTACTGCCTCCTTCAATCCCGATAATCACCTTTTGCGCTTGCTGTTCAACTCCTGTAAGCCATTGCTTAAATTCCACAATTCCTTCTTTAGTGTTGTCAAAACGTAAGTGGCTTTTTTCTTCTTCAAACCGGTTCATAGCCAGCGCAGTGTGCTCTGTCGGATGGGCGTCAATACCCACAAACGTCATTGTCGTTAATTGTTCCGAAGTAAATGTCATATCAGTATCACCTCCAATCTGAGCAGATAATTTGATAAGAAAAAAGCACCGGTTCGGCGCTCTGAATGGAGGCAAACTCTCATGTGGTAAGTCTTCTATCCTTGCGGATACGACAACATCCTATTTCATTATTTTCTCCATTCAATGAGGGATGAGGAACAGTCTGCTACAAATCAATCATCCTTTTGCAAGGAGTGAAGAGGATTGAAAGTTTTCACTCATCCCTCTGAGAAAGTGGGTGGTAGTCTACTCGAAATCGTTCATTCTCAAAAAGAGAGCCGAAGGGGAGTGTTGAACCTTGCCCACTTTCTCAGGTATAGTACTAAAGTTGTTCGATTTATACTATGGGAAATCGAACTTAAGAAAGAATAGCACATGAGGGGAGCGTCCGGACAAAATGACCGTTCTTCACATACTTCTTCTCGGTCACTTCAAATCAAATCTGCACTGAGTCGGATGGTATCACACCGAGTCAAAGGAGTTTTCGTTTGCGGTGCTGATAAAGAAGCGTCGGCAGAGGGAAGCAGGGGAGAAGGGAGAAGAACATGGAGCTTATAACTTGTATGCTCTAAAGGAAACTCCTTATTTTTCTTGTTTTTTACCTACTAAAAATAATGTACCCCCGTAATATTTGTACGGAGCAATTCCCTTTTTCCCCAGGTCTTTTACCAGTTTTTTCAATCCTCCTGATATTTTAAATGATAAAGGCAGTTTATCATTATTCATTTGTTTTTCTTCGTTGTCACCTTTCCAATCTAAACCAGATGAGTATTCTATTAATTTAATTCCCCTTTGTTTTAGATAGGTAATAAGCGTTTGAACATAGGGTTCTACTGTAGTGTCGTTGTCGGTTGAATAGGATTTTGTCTCTAAAATAAGCGGGTAAACCTTTGTCCAATGGAGTTTGCGTGGAGGAATTATCAGATAATAATGAGACAAAAAAAATAATTTCAGTGCGTGTGTTATTGGCTTATATCCGATCATCGGAAAACACGGAGAGAATTCTATCGGTGAACCATAATTCGGAGCAATTACGATAATATATCCGCCTTTCTTGACTACACGAATCATCTCATCAATAGCCTTCTCAGGGTTCAGAACATGTTCCATAGTATAGGTACTATAAACTAAATCATAACTTTCGTTTGCAAATGGCAGGTTTTCTATATTCCCTAATTTAAAAGAAACATTTTTCTTATTTTTGAAGTCGGTTTTTGCTTTTTTAAGCGTATATTCAAATAGATCAATACCGGTAATGAAGGCGTTTTTGTGCCAAATGAACCCGATACTTCTTCCAGACCCACAACCACATTCCAGGATATTTTTTGCATTTTTCGCATACTCCTTGAGTTTACGCATTCCTTCATTACTGCCACTTTCTTTGGAAGCTGAGTAATATTCTTCTCCCTGGTTCTCTAAAATTTGTCTGAAATTTTTTTCAGAAAATAATCCGTTCTTCATACTTATCCCAATTCGCCAGTACAAACGGCGAATTGGTTTGACGCCATGTAATTGTAGCACATGTACTTATTTTTGCTTCCTCCATTTACGACAATTACTATTTATTAGCTTCATAGTCGCAAGCGGCTCAGAAAAATATTATTATTTGTTATTGTTGACTTTTAGATCTTATGTGTGTAGGATTATTTACCAGAGACAAATTATTTCGGCATCTGTAAAGAGGTTAAATAGTTTTTGTTTTGTTAACAGGATTTATCGTTGCTATGATTCTACTTCATCCGCAGCGATTATCTTTATGAAATTATTTAAAATTTTAGTATTTTGTTTGCTTTTAGCTTGTTTAGCTTCTATTAATTATATTAATCCAATAAAAGCAGAAGCCTCTTGGAATATTCCGTATCAGCAATGTCCAAACGAATCATTTAGTGGAAATTCTGTAACTTTTTCTCCCGTCACTTCTTCATACACTTCGAATGAGGTTGATTACTATTACAGCGATGGTACTTTATGGAATCATGATATACGAATATATCCAGATAATGATTACGGAACCTATAATTTTACTAATAATAATTCTAATAATACATATACTGTTACAATTGAAAATTTCTATACGCTGTATGATCCAAACGTTTATTATTTTTATTTTTCCGGACTTGGCTGTGCAATTCCAACGACGATTAACACAGAATTTTGGGGCACTCAAACGCCGACCAACACTCCTACCCCAACACCAACGATTACGCCTACACCGACAGCGACACCTGCTTTTTTTGATGATTTTCACGACTCAGATAATACTCCATTACCTAATCACAATAACGGGTATTCTCCCGATAACCATTGGCGATGCAATTCAAATTATGGAATTCCGGCAATAAACAATAATCAGTTAACATTTCCTGCAAATAACACTCATCAATGTTATGTAGATTTAGATTTTGGTGACGCGACAATAAACGTAAATTACGAAAGAATTGGGAATTATGGTGAGTTTTATGGTTTTTTTAGAGCCGATACTACGAATTGGAATTTCACTCATAACAGTTACTTGACGGATATATATAATGGGCATCAGGCAATTTACAGATATTCATCAGGGGTTGAAACGCTTCTATGCAGTAATAGTCAGTTTATAACCATGGGAACGCACAATCTATCTATTACTTATGCAGGATCTAACATTACGGTTAATTTGGATAACAGTCAAATACTAAATTGTAATGACAGTGGTAGTACTATAAGTTCTGGCCATTTTGGCTTCAGTGAAAGTACGGGAGATATTAATTACAATTCACTTGCAATCATTGATAATACAACACCAACTCCAACCCCAACCGCCATCGTACATAATCAACCCTCAACTTCAGCAAGTTTAGCTCCTAATCCGGATGCGCAAAATGAATATCCTAATCCTGTAACCGTGACCCTTCAGGCAACTGCCGATACCAACTATACCATTGCACATACCTACTACACCGTCGACGGAGGAGCGCAGCAGACATACTCAGCGCCATTTACTGTACCTTATGACCCAAATTTAACAAGCCGCACGGTAACCTATTGGTCGGTTGATAACGCCGGACTTGAAGAAACCCCGCATAAATCGCAAACGTTCACCATCAGCAGTACCGCAATTGATACTTCTATCCCGTCTGGTCAAAATCAAACTGTTACGATTGGCAATGCCGCCCTGACCTTTAGCGATGTGACTACCGCCGGGTATATTGTGCAGACAACCTCCAGTAACAACGCAGGCGGTGCGCTTCCGTCTGAATATAAATTACTGGGCACCTACTACGATTTGACGACGACTGCCAGCTATACCGGAACAATTACCGTCACCCTGTCCTATGATCCAGCAGCCGTAAAAAATCAGAATAACCTTAAGCTCTGGCACTTTGACGGGACGACCTGGCATGACATCACAACTGCTGTTGATACGGTCAATCACACGATTACCGGTACGACTTCCTCTCTCTCGCCATTTGCTATCGGTGAGAAAGACGCCACCCCGCCGACATTCACAAATTTCCAGCTTTCCCCCTATGTGGTTGCCAATGGTAACTCCTCCACTATTTCAGTGAGCGCGCAGGATGATCTGACCGGTGTCCATACCGTTTCGTATTCACTCACGTCCAGCAGCGGTCAGGTAACAACCGGTGATTTAAGTTTCATCAGTCCTTCAGGTGTCTGGCAGGCATCTATTAGTCCGACAACCGGTGTCTATGCAGTTAAAATCACTGCTACTGATTTTGCTGGTAATCAAAGCACCTCTGACAACCTCTACCTGGCAGTCTATGACTCGTCTGCGGGGTATGTGACCGGCGGAGGATGGGTGACGACGGCTGATGCCACCCGCGTCGGCGTCTCCTCAGGCGCAAAAACGAATTTCGGCTTTAACGTGAAATACCTCAGTAACAACTCCTCAAACCCTGATGGAAGTTTTGAGATGAACGACAAGCAAGACGGGCTGAACATAAAGAGCGCTTCGCTAGAGTGGCTCACAGTGTCAGGGTCAACAGCAGATTTCCAAGGTCAAGCTACCGTAAACGGCAGTGGGAGTTACACCTTTAGGGCACATATTGTTGACGGCTCTCCGGATCAATTCGATGTTCGTGTGTGGGGAAGTGATAAATCGTTTGACAATCCAACCTACCGCATCACCAACAGTCTAGGCGGTGGCAGTATTGTTATTCACCAATAAGAGCATTTATTAATACCGTCCGTATCCAGATTAAAGACTCCTCATTCGTTACAAGCACCTTTCCTCTTAGAGTTTCTTATTGTGTGTTAGATCAGCGAATAGGGAAGGGTCCTGACAAAGTGGCCGTTCTCCCGCAAAAAGCTCTCGACCTTGGCAAGAATGGCGCGTAAGCGCGGTTTTTTGTCTGTCTGACAAATCAGCACGCCGCCTGTGGGCAGGTTATTGGCGATCCGCTGGTATTTTCCTTTGCGGGGAAGGAGGGAGGCCGGCACGAGGGCCACATTATCCAGCCGTGCGCGTCTGACGGCTCTGGGTGCTCTCACAATATGATAGGGAAGTGACAACTGTTTCATAAGCTGGTTTGCTCCATAGCCCGACGATTGCTCTCTTTGCCCATATGCACATACAGCTGCGTGACAGAAATGGAGGAGTGTCCCATCCATTCTTTTAACTGGAACGGGGAAACGCCCTGTTCGGCTTTATAGCTCCCGAAGGTGTGCCGCAGTGAGTGGCAGGAGAACCGCTTGGTGATGCCGGAGAGTTTGCGGTATTTCTCAATGATCTTTTCCGCGCCCCGGCGCGACAAGCCCATCCCGGTGTAGTTTAAGAAAAACTGCTGATTAAGACTCTGCTGCCTGACACTTAGATAGTTTTTTAGGGCAAGGATAGCTTTTTTCTCCAGGGGGATGGTGCGCTCTTTGCTGCCCTTGCCGGAGACCTTGATCATTTTATTGATAAGGTCCACATCGGTAAAGGTCAAATGCACCAGTTCGCTGACCCGGATACCGGTTTGGAGAAACAACTGTAAGATGGCAAAGTCCCGCGGATTGGAGCCAGCAGTTGAGAGCAACTTGGCATATTCTTCTGGCCGCAGATAGGTTTGGGTCCGGCGCTCTTTTTTCGGCATAGCCACGCTTGAGGCAGGAGAAGTGGGGATCAACTCAAGGCTGACCAGGTACTTGAACAGCTCCCTGATGGATGCCAGTTTCCGGGCCCGCGTGATGCCTGATCTTCCCAGATCGGCCAAATAAGACAGATATTCAATAATGTCGGTTTTGCTAACCGTCCCCACTTGCAGATCAAGCACCGTGGTTTCCTGCAACCAGAGGATGAATTGCCGGATATCCGTCTGGTATGCCTGTGCTGTTAAGACGCTGACATTGCGCGCTCGAAGCGAGGTAAGAAAATCGGTGAGTGCAAGGTCAAGGGTCAGTGCCTGCATAGGGTGTTGTCTTTCGGTTGCGGTTATCATGCTCACAGTTTGCCAGAGTACAGCCAGAGAGTCAAACCGGATTTCCGGTCAAATCTGGTACACATAACTAGTATGTAACGTATTATATGGAACCACCCGGACGCTCTGTCAAGCGGGAAAAAGAGAGGGGTGGTACACAGAAGTAGGAGTTATGAGAAACCAGGCACACGACGGGGAACAGCTGATGTAGTTTTCAAGGGGGAACTACCGATGATGGTTCGTCAGAGGAAGTTAAGCACAAGATTTATAGTCGACATGGCAAGCGAGAGCGCATGATCTGTCTGCCGGGCGCTCTCCTACAACCATGTCAAACTACATCAGCTAATTTACATAAATGCGTGTCACCTCATCAGGAGTATCTTCTGGCTTTTTCGTACAGAAGAGCCTATCTTCTAAGTGATAGATGTAATGCTACCCATGCCGGTCACATTGCTCACAGGAAGTACAGGACTCATACGGAACTGCATATCGTTGTAATGCATATTCTTTCGCTTCTTGAAGAGTCGAAGCGAAAAATTTTGGGTAGTTGACTGGGTCGTTTGTGTTAAGGGTAGCTGTACAGGTTCCAGAAATGTGTGCAAGGTTATGTGCTTTCGCACTTCGTTGACTAAGCCATACATTAACTAGGTATCCTTCATTCACGTTGTTCAGGTAGTGCTCAAAATTTTGCCAAGTGATCTCGTCGATCATCGTTGGTTTCCTTTCTTTCTGCTTTGCTAGCTAAAAAGCACAATGCATCTTACGGTCAGAATCGAACTGGCAGACCAGAGAGATTGGAGGAGCACGAATAGAGCACAGCAAGGGCTCAGCAGAGTATCCCGAAGAAATGAAGTTGAGAGGCACAGGAGATACGCAAGTGACAAAAGCATGGGCACTCAAGTTGGACACGACCTTCTCCTCGCAGTTCGGGAAAAACCCAAGCTAGCAAAGAGTAGGTCCGCCACTTGCCCTCACTCACACTTCCGAAGAACTCGTAGTGGTTGTTGGTTTGACCTTACTCCAAATTTTTAGATTGTTTGTTACCCCTCTCGTTAGCTAGTAGCAATGAGATGAGTAACTCAGAGTGAGTCCGTGCCGTACATTGATGATATAACAAATTGACTGAATGTGGCAAGAAAATGGTAGGTTCATATGATATCGAAAGGTCATCTTATATAAAGTATATTGTCAAGGCCCATGAATACCTAATCTCCTCAGGAACCAGGACGCAAAAACTCATTTAAGAGCGCATGGTATTTCTCTTGTATTTCGACTGCCACCCATGAGGTATTTAAGCGCGCTATTTCTCCCTTAGCATTGATAATATTGGTACATGAGTCAAAATAAAAACCATCTGGGGAAGCTAGAAACAACCAAGCCGGATGCCACCGTTTGGCTAGTTCTTCGGCAATGTGGAGCGTGTCTTCTGCGTGCCGGATTGCCCGGTTTTTCACTTCCACAAAAAACACTTCCCGTTTGTCTTGGGATATGAGGATAAAATCAGGGGTTTTTCGGATAATATCAAGGACCGGCTGGATTTGGACTTCCCGATGGTATTGGGCCAGGGCGGGGATGGTGTGTTCATAGCCAAAGGGGGTAAGCGTGAATTCTCCGGCTTCGGCAAACAGCAGGTAAAAAATGGTTTCTGCGATCTTGCCCTTTACCAGATTTCTCGCAAAGGCATTATTGTCCATATATTCAGTATAGCAGGGAAGAGGGGACTATGGGGTAGAAAATTCATCACTTGGACATGGTGGCATTATTCACAAGATTGGTAAATAAGGCAATTGTGCTACGTCCAGTAAACGAAGCAGTGCCAAGAATGGGCGTAAGTTGAACTTCAATCAAACTATATGGGGGGTTAAATGGCTCATCATCTTTACTTCTTTCCAACGGAAGTATATATTGTCTTATCTCAGCTACGTTACTCTGTTGAATATAGGTAGGTGGCAAATTTGCCGGTAACATATCTCTGATTATATCACAGCCTGCTTGTTTGTTCGATCCGCTCCGGATCTCTGGAAATTGGCTTGCGGTGAGAGGTTAAATCGGCTGTACGGAAAAATCACCGGCCTTGTCGGGCATTATAGGCTGAATCAATCTACATCATTAGTTGAAATTGGCTTGATTTTCCTTGTTTTTCACCCATGACCACTGTATAATGTGGCTGAAAATATTTTGCCCGAAATCTGCTTTACAACCGGTACTAGGTTAAGTTAGATTTGCTGAGCTAAACTTTCCATCTCATTTCCCCTGTGATATGAATTCTTTTTAGGTTGAATAGAAGGATGGGCTGACCATTGAAAATTGTTGAGATAGATTGGCGCATGCAGGAAGCGTATTTATGGTCGGTGTAGCCTCACAGCTCAACACAAGCCGTCAAGCATTATTAGACCTTTCGACTCGCAACCGACTCCTCCACATCCCGCGCCGTTCAAAGAACATCAAAACTATCGAGGTAAAAGGCGAATCGTCGGTGGAAGTATTCAAACTGCTTGTCAACGAGGGAAAGGCTCTCGGCTTTTTACCGGCACGGGAAACGGATGGCGATGTCCCTCATGAAGACGGTCGCGACAAACTTCTCCAGCCAGAAGGCGAAGGTGCCGGTAACGGTGATTCTAGCAAGCGTGATTACCATCGTTTGCAAACACTTTTAAGCTCCGAGGGATTGCAGAAGCGCCTGCTTTCACTTTTTCTTGATGCCAAGACGCTTGAAGAGGAACAGGGCGTCAATATCCTCTACCTAGCCATGGGTGCGCTCAAGTGGTTTGAGGACGATAATTCAGATGTCGAGCGCTACGCGCCACTAATCCTTGTCCCGGTATCATTGGAGCGTGGCTCAGCCAATGAGCGCTTTAAACTGCGTTGGCGCGATGAAGACATTACCGCCAATCTATCTTTACAGGCCAAAATGAAGGCTGATTTCGGGCTTGTTATCCCTGATGTACTTGAAGATGATGATCTGGATATAAATACCTACATGACTACGGTGCAAAGAGCGGTATCGGTCAAGAAACGCTTCGAGGTAAAGGAAAATGACATTGTGCTCGGCTTCTTTTCCTTCGCTAAATTTCTGATGTATCGCGATCTTGATGCTGCCACGTGGCCGGAGTTCATCAAACTGGATACTCACCCGCTCATCATGGGACTTATGCGCGATGGTTTCCCGGCAGTGGAAGGGATGATAAGCGAGGATGCGCAGGTTGACCGATACCTCACGCCCGCTCAGATGCTGCATGTCGTTGATGCCGACAGCTCTCAGACCGTTGCCATTGAAGAGGTGCGCCGAGGGAGAAATCTTGTCATACAGGGCCCTCCTGGCACCGGCAAATCGCAGACAATTACCAATATCATCGCAAGTGCTGTTGCAGACGGGAAAAAGGTGCTGTTCGTGTCGGAAAAAATGGCGGCGCTAGAAGTGGTGCAGCGGCGTATGAATAATATCGGGTTGGGGCCGCTCTGCTTAGAACTGCACAGCCACAAGGCCAACAAACGGAGTATCCTAGAAGAACTCAAGCGCACTCGTGAGCTTGGCCGTCCCCGCGGCCATGATAGCGACCAGGTTACTGCAAAGCTGCAAGTGCTACGGGATAAGCTCAATGCGTACGATGCTGTACTGCATACACCGCAGCAGCCATCTGGGCTTACTGCCTTTCAAATTATTGGTCATCTTGTGCGTCTCAAGGCAGAGGGTGTAGATGCACGCGGCATCGCGCTCACGAACCCTCAGAGCTGGTCTGCTGATGACAAAAAAGAGAGGGAAGCGCTACTTGCTGATATCATAGCGCGCATCCGCGAGATCGGCATACCAGCGTATCATCCATGGCGGGGCGTATGCCGCCGGCTGCCATTGTTGCCAAATGAAGACAATAGACTCTGCGACACACTTACAGCGTTGCGCCAAGCACTCGATCTCATTATGGGAGATGTCGCAATAGTGGAGCGTACATTTCCGTCTGCTATTACCTCACTGGCTTCGCTTCATATTGCCAATGCCACAGCCAAGGCTGTCCTTTCGCTACCGCCAGCCGATTATCCAGCCCTGGCGCATCCGCTTTGGCAGAATGGGATGCCGCTTTTAAGCGAACTTGTGCAAAGCGGCACACGTTATGCAGAATTGAAACAGAGGCTGACAGGCGTCATTACTGATACAGCATGGAGTGCAGACCTAACGGAATGCCGGCAGCAGATTGCTACTCACGGCGGTTCTTTTTTAAGATTTATGCATGGGGGTTACCGGCAGGCACTGACACTCCTGAAATCTCTCCTGATAGTGCCACTTCCCAAAAAACAAGCTGAGCGGTTAGGGGTGATCGATGATATCATCACCCTGCAGCGGCTGGAACAGTTTTTGCAGCAGTATCATGAGGCGGGCAGAGCAGCCTTCGGGCGAATGTGGCAAGGAACATATAGCAATTGGCCTCATCTTTCCGCCCTCGTGGCGTGGCGGAGTGGCTGGGCGCCAGGCAAGCTCTCTTCGGATTTCCTCACACACTGCGCGACAATCACTTCCATTGATATGTGGAAGGATTTAGCAGCGCGCCTCCACCAACGGGTGCCTTTATTTTTCATTAAACTCACTGAGCTGTGCAATGGCTTGCAGCTTGACCTGCAGGTTGCATTTGACGTACCTGTCCTAGAGGCGGTGGATCGTAAGGTGCTGGCAGACAGGCTCACGCTTTGGCTTGAGCACAGCGAGTCTCTCGCAAAATGGATTGCCTTTATAAGAGCCCACCAAGACTTACAGGCTGCGGGCATGCAGTCAATTGCGGACAAATTATGGAGGGGTGAGCTGGCGTTGGATAAGGCAAGGGCCATTTTCGAGCGAGCCTATTTTGACGTCCTGGCAGAAGAGGTATTCACCTTCTATCCACAGTTGCGGGAATTCGACGGTGACCAACACAACCTGCTGGTTGCCAATTTCCGTGAGGGTGATCGTCATCGCATTGAGCAGACACGTATTGAAATTCTCAGCAAACAGTATGCTAGCATGCCCCGTGGTGATAGTGGTATCGGTGCTCTTGGCGTACTGAGCGGTGAGTTTGCCAAAAAACGCAATCATCTGCCGATCCGGAAATTGATGAAGAAAGCTGGCGGAGCTATCCAAGCGCTCAAGCCCGTATTCATGATGAGCCCACTATCGGTGGCGCAGTTCCTTGAACCTGGGGCGTTGCAATTCGACCTGCTAGTAATGGATGAAGCAAGCCAGGTGGAGCCCGTAGACGCTCTGGGAGCTATCGCACGCGCAAAGCAGATTGTGGTAGTGGGAGACGAACGCCAGCTTCCCCCGACCCAGTTCTTTTCGCGTATGACGACCAATATCAGTGAAGAAGATGATGATGACGACAATACTGTCGCTACCCATGACGTAGAAAGTATTCTTAATCTTTGCTTGGCACGTGGCTTGCCACAACGTATGCTACGCTGGCACTACCGCAGTAAACATCATTCGCTGATTGCCGTTTCCAATAAACAGTTCTATGGCAATCGGCTTTTCATCGTGCCAAGCCCCCACGTCGTAGGCTCTGGCATGGGTCTTGTGTTTCATCATTTGCCAGAGGCGACATTTGACAGCGGTGGAACAGCAACAAATCCCATCGAAGCAAAGGCTGTGGCACATGCTGTCATCCACCATGCAAAAGAACACCCCCAGCTGTCACTCGGTGTGGGTGCTTTCTCGGTCAAGCAGAAGCAGGCAATTCTAGACGAGGTGGAACTATTGCGCCGAACCCACCCCGACACGGAATCTTTCTTCACCCAGGCGCACCAGGACGAGCCTTTCTTTGTGAAGAACCTCGAAAATATTCAAGGCGATGAGCGAGATGTCATTTTCATATCTGTAGGTTACGGTCGTAATCAGAGCGGCTACATGGCGATGCGCTTTGGGCCATTGAACGCAGAAGGTGGTGAGCGTCGTCTGAATGTGCTGATATCGCGTGCCAAGTACCGGTGCGAGGTATTTTCCTCCATCACAGCAGACGATATTGACCTGGAGCGCGGTAAAGGCGAGGGGGTAGTAGCATTCAAGCTGTTTCTGAAATTTGCGCAGACTGGGAAACTTGACTTCGGGCAGGTGACCGACCGGGAAGCGGATTCTGTCTTTGAGGAACAGGTGGCGGCGGCACTGCGGGCAAAGGGCTACATTGTCAAAATGCAGATTGGCATTGCCGGATTCTTCATTGATCTTGCTATTGTGGATGCCGTTAAGCCTGGACACTTCCTGATTGGCATTGAGTGCGATGGTGCAAGTTATCATAGCTCCCGTTCGGCCCGCGACCGGGATCGGCTTCGGCAGGCGGTACTTGAAGATCATGGATGGATCATCCATCGAATTTGGAGTACTGACTGGTTCCGCAGGCCCAAAGAACAGCTTGAAAAGACCATCCTTGCTATTGAGGAGGCCAAGCGAGCGCCTGAGGCATTCGGGCAACAAACTGGATTATATACGGCGTCCAAACCGTTTGAAAGAGTTGCTCACGTTGCTGACAGAGTGATTGAACCGCCAGTAAGGGTTACTCCAAAAAAGCTTACCGTGCCTTATAAGGAAGCTGTTTTTATAGTGCCGACAGACAGGGAGCCTCACCAGGTATCGGACTGGGTAATGGCCAATATTGTGGCAAAGATTATTGAGGTTGAGGGGCCGATTCACATAGAGGAGATAGTCTCTCGCGTCCGCATTTTGTGGAACCTGGGGCGTGCCGGAGAACGCATACATACTAAAGTGAAGACTGGTCTAAATCTGTTGATTTGGCGTGATGAAGTAAAACGAGAGGGTCTATTTTATTTCAAATCCATGGCTGACATTCCTGTTCGTGATCGCAGTGGAGTGTCTTCACCTGGACTGCGCAAACCCGAGTCATTACCTCCACAAGAAATCAAGAAGGCAATTCTTATACTCGTCGAGGAAAATTATGGTGTCAGTCGTGACCAGTTACCTGTGGATGTTGCTCGTTTGTTTGGATTCAAAGCTACCAGCATCCAGCTTCGTGAGGTCATTGAACAGCAAATAGAGATACTTCTGACTTCAAAGAGCTTGCAGGACATGGACGGTCACTTAACAGCTAGCGTCAAGAGAAATTTACGCGCCTGACCAAAGTGTAACTGATTAGTTCATGCTCTGTCTCTTGGCTGCTGCTTGCCACATCACCAACTCATGCCTAGCTTCAAGTTCGATACAGGCACCGCTAACGAGGCTCAGATACGTCCATCGGCTCTGGTGCTATCAAGTTGCAGTCACAACACTCTATGCAATCGCTTTTCTTTTCTGTGCGAAGCAGTTCATGTTAGGCTTCTGAATAGCCGATAAACCAACAATGGCGTACACCTCATCCATCTTGCCGTTAAGAGGCAACGTACGGTAGTAGTAGACATACACCCGGTGTTTGCCAAAGGCTTTTTCAGCTGTGTAGCGTCCGGTTGTTAAGCCTTCATGGGTATCGGGTGCGTTGAGTGCGGTGAGCACCTGCATAAGGGGAATGCTATAGAGTATGCGTTATTCCTCTGCGTGGGGCAGGATAAAGACGTGATCGGTGGTGAAGCGTGGCACGGTAAAGCAAATTACAGCACGCTTGCTGAGTGCCAAACTGGAAGAAAAGAGTGGGGATTATCGGGTTAATGGTGTAAAGAAACGATAACTAATCCTATCGTAGCAATGACTAAACCTATGGTAGCAGATGCTAATATCCAGGTAGCATTCTTCAACCTTCTCGTTTGTTTTGCATCCTCTTCTTGTCCTTTCACATCGAGAATAGCCTTAGCTATATCAAATTGGCGGCTGCCACTACCGGCGGTAGCTCGCATATCATCAACCAACTTTTCTATTGTGTCAGAATAACTTGGTGCCGGCATATTCCGCAGAGATTGTATATCTCTGTTTGGTGGCTGTCAATCAATAAAGGAAGTGTTTCTTAGCGTATATTTACGGACAATTCGGGGTGGTACCCTTCTCAAAGCGGAGACGAAACAAAAGGAACACTGAGGCAATTTTTTGACTATTTGGCAGTTTTTGATATCAAATGCCCATATAGTGAGCATAGGCTATAGGTATCAACTCATCACCAGAGCAACCAGGTACACATGCTTTCTTTACCAGGTAGATAGTGTCACTAATCCTAATTGTCGGGAAAAAACGTATTTTGGTGAGAGCTATGGTATCATCTAGCTGTAGATGACGTCCAGGAGCGATTTGTATTGTGGATTTAAACGTTAGCTGAACTACTTTTGTCCAACTGATATATATATCTTTGAGTGATGCTTGTACAGTGTCTGTTGCCGATGGCACAAGGGTATTATATAGCATTAGCATAATGGACTGACCTTGGCGATCAGTAAAATCAAACTGCATGGTTGCTTCGGCTTCTACTACTTCATACTGCTGCCAGTGGCCTGTTGACTCAATACGTAATGCAAATAAGCCTCGTCCCCAGCTTGTGTCGGCAAACTCCATTTGACTTGGTACATTAGGTTGTTGTTTCACCAAATTATTCAGCTTCTCTATGTATTTATGCTGGTAGTCTTTCCAATTCATCTCGATATTAAGAGACTTGCGTTCAGCTTCAGAGAAGGTCTGAAGAGACGATTCTAGTTGTTTCTGTTCAATGAACACCAAGAATTTCATAGCCGTAGGATAGAATCTCTGATAGTTTCGAAATGCCGGAACTGCAAAGAGGATAAGTGCCAGAAGACATAAAATCAGCTTCGCAAGCATGTTGTTCTCAATATTACTGTTAATAGCCATAATTCCTATAATCGGAAGATAGAATTGTAATTGTATTTGAGCTGCTGTAAATGTTATTACAAGGATTAATACACCGAATACAATAGGAGCAACAAAGTTAAGAAATGTAACAAGTGGATTTCTCATTGAATTGTACTCCTAATTATGGTTTTCTTATCTGTAAGGAACAGGCTCAGTTAAGTTGACGAAGGGCTAGGCATTGAGGATCAAAAATAAGACACTCAATCTTACCATCCATCTAAGTAGAAATCGGGGTGATCCCTTCAATTTGGCTCTTTTATAGCCTCGCTTATTATAACGCACAGCTTAGTAATAGGAAACAAGGGAACTTGGTAGGAGCTTGGTTTAAGAGGATAAATCATCCGTCCGGAAAAATTCACCGGCCTTGTCGGGCATTACAGACCGGATCAATCTGTATCAATGCGTAAAATTAGCTTGATTTGCTGGTTTTTTCGCTCAATGAGCAATCAGCAAAAACGATCAATGCCAATTTTCTTTTAAGGCATGGTTCAAACGAACTTGACAGTTTGAACAGTCTGAGCAACTCAGAATTAACTCCCAAGCTGCTCAGGAAGCCATTTCAGAATTAATTTTTGACAGTCTGTACTGTTCAAACTGTCAAGTAGAATGTCCCTAATTTGAACCTTGCCTAAGTATTGCAATACCAGTTCACTCAAGCGTTCCTTGCCAACCAGCCCGACAGTGTTAGCCTTTGCCAGGTCGATAGCTTCTTTGGTAAAACTCGAACTGGTAACAACCATGGCGCCGTTACAATCGTAGTATTTTTGCGCTGCAACGGCTTCTTGGACAGCAGCATTGCCAACCGGTGAGCCGTTATAACATTTGGCTTGGATGAGCATTCTTACTTTGCCATCCATATTAGCAATGAGGTCACCGCCCTGATCGCCGTTCCTGCCAATTTTTTGCACGGTATAGCCCATGGCCTCAAATAAGCGGTAGAGGAGATTTTCAAACCCGGAACCGGAGAGATCGCTAAATTTCATGGGGCTGAGGCCAATGCTCTCGCGGGTCACTTTTTCCTCTTTTTGCTGAATAAGATGCTTGAGGAGTAAGAGCGTGTCGTCCCATTTGCTCTCGGAGAGGTTAAGCCCTTTTTCGTTGAGAAACTTTCTCAAATCCTTCAGACGGTCCCAGTCAAAACTGTGCTCTCGGTGTGTCCAGCTGCCCTTCTTCCTCTCAAAGCCAAACCGGTCGATGAAATTAATCACATGCTCTTCAAGCCCCGTCCGCTTCAGTATTTCAAGGAGGATCTTCAGCCGCATTTCTCGCATCCAGCGACGAAATTCGTGCCAGGCAAACATGCCACCGACAATGAGAGCAAAAACGACAATACTCAGCACGAGCCAATGATATAAGCTCGATCTATCTGTATGCCACAGAGACCATAAATAAAGCGCAAAGAGGATTGCAAGCCCGGATAACAACTTAGAGAACGAAGAGTAGTCGCTTTTATATCGTCTGTATTTGAGCGCCATATAATAATCTTACTATATTTTGTTTTATAACCCACGCTTTCAGCTATTATACCGGTTTACTCATCTTATACAGTTGAGGTATTATTTAATGGATGAATATATTTTTATTTATCATCGTCGTACTGACTTGGTTGTTTAGCTTTGAGCGATCAGCGCCGCTCGCTCTTGGTCCCGCTGTGTTATTAATGGTTGTTGTATCAATTTACCTCAACTATAGACTGGCACGACAATATAAGCAACCTACTTTCCTTTGGTCTCTCATAGGCCTCTTTGGGTTTTACGGAGTTGTTGCCCATTATATCCAACTGCTTTTTACTAAGGGTAAAGCTGAGTAGTAGGGTTAAGACAGGTGGGTCTTTGAGACCATGCTGGTTGAGGTCGTCACGAATATGTTTGACATCAAATCGGCTATTGAGGCGGGCTTTCCAGTAGTTTTGCAGAGCATTGAAAACATCATTTGAGTTAATAGTATGCGAAGAAAGAAAGGGAAACGCGGGTTTGCCAGTATGACCGATGAACAGCGGCGGCTGATTGCCAGCATGGGTGGTAAAGCTGCTCAGGCAATGGGGAAAAGGCATGTCTTCACCCGTGAAGAGGCACAGGCTGCTGGGAGAAAAGGCGGGTCAGCTCCACACATGACACGAGGGCGATATAGAACAATTAGCAATGCGTAAACATCCCAGCGTCAATATACGGAGTTATATATAGGATAGTCCGGCTTGTGAAGGTGATTTATTGCATTATCTTAGCGTACGCTTACGTTAAAATCGGGGTTACCCTCTTACGAAGGAAACGGGCGAGGTAAAAAAGAAAGTAGGCTGCGACGCTTATTGAAGTCAAGGAGGCTTTGTTTCAAGACTATGTGCAGTCGGGGGATAACCGAAGTTATATTTCTCACTGCCTATTCCGTTTCTCATTGTCCCTGGCTCTCGCGTCACAGCCTAGCCGGTGTGCAACTGTCAACAAATGGCACTTGCTCCTTTCTTTGGCAGGAGGGTGCTCTCTGCACCCTCTTCTTTTCTCCCCCTGACACTTCCCGCTAAGCAACAGCAGGTGTCAGGAGTTGCGCTCACACTCCTTCACTGGTCTCCGCCCCTCACTCTTTCCAAGGATCCCGGGCTGGCCCTGAAAAGCCATCGATGAAGTCTAAGGCGCAGAACCGGTAGTACCAGGACTACTTTTCCCTTGCCCGCTTCCGTCTCAACACATGACCATCAAGGAGGCTTGTAGTAAATATACCCGCTGTATCTCACATCCTGCTCTCAAAAAGGAAGACAGTCTCACATCCGGGTCACAAAAGAAGAGATCCGAAAAGGCTGGTTTTACGTTTCTGCGTAGCCGATGAAACCAACAACTGCATACACCTCATCACTCTTGCCATCAGGGAAGAGGTTATACCTCTGTTTCGCCGGTGAGCGTGGTAAATTTGCCGTAGAGAGCGTGAGAAGTACTTTTTGAGAGAAGAGCGGTAAGTTTCGTGTCAATATGCTCATCATGTAGATTATCGGAGAGAAAGATAATGCCGGTTTCGCGGCTTTTCTTTGCCAGCTCTCTGAAATCGTCGCCGTTGAAAGTGAGAATGAGCCGGTTTTCCTTTTTGGCAAACTCGTACACCTGTGGGTCAGGAATACCCGTGATATGGAAATCATCCCGCAAGTGCTTGAGATCATGCCGACTGTTCACGCGGGGAAACCTTGTCCGGGCGGGCATATTCTCATCCAAGAGGAGCTTATACTTGTGAAATCTTTTTGGCATGGAGCGTTTGATTGATGACCGTGATTACCTCGTCAATTGCTCCAGACAGCGTCTCCAGGGGAATGTGCGGATATTCCTCATGAATTGCTTCTAAGGTATACCCTTCTTTCAAAAGAAAGAGAATTCGGGAAATCGGTACCCGGGTTCCGGCTATGACTGGTTTCCCGCTCATAATGTCAGAGGTTGCGCTGATATATTGGCTCATAACGACATTGAGAGTAGCAAACAAGCGGTGAAAAGTCAAATATGCGACTGAGAATTGCATAACGCTTCTTCATCACGGAAGCTTTAGGTGTCTGAGTAACCAATAAAATCAACAATGGCGTACACCTCATCGCTCTTGCCATTGAGGGGCAGCGTCCGGTAGTAGTAGACATACACCCGGTGCTTGCCAAAGGCTTTCTCAGCCGAATAGCGTCCAGTCGTTAAGCCTTCATGGGTATCGGGTGAGTTCAGTGTCGTTAGCACTTGATGCAGGGGAATGCTATAGAGCACCCGGTACTCCTCAGCGTGGGGAAGGATAAAGACATGATCAGTGGTGAAGCGGGGCATAGCGGAGAAATTATAACATAGCCTGATTACTATCGAACCGCAATAAGGTGGTGAGTAAGACTGTAACTAGTACCTTGACTTTTTAATTTCAATGTAAGATACTCCGTGGCATATGAGTGTCCAAATACAGGTCATTACTCTTGATACTCAGCAGAAAGAGTATCTCATGGGCATGCTGCGGAAGGGGCGGTGGACTCCCCGGCAGCTCCAAAGAGCCCGTATTCTGCTGACAGCTAATGACCAAAAAATGGCGAGTAATACTGCCATTGCCTCTGCTCTTTCACTGGGAAGAGAAACGGTGCGGATAGTGCGCTGCCGGTTTCTCAGCGAAGGATTGAAAGCGGCACTGTTTGACCGGCCACGGACCGGCCAGCCCAAAAAGCTGACTGACACGGATGAGGCATACATCATAGCCACCGCCTGCAGTGATCCTCCCAGAGGCTGCGATCACTGGACCCTCAAGCTTCTGCAGCGGAAGCTGAAAACCGCAAAGCGGAGGGAGGTGAGTATTACACCGATTCGGAAAATACTCCTGGAACACAAGCTCAAGCCTTGGCTGAAAAAAAATGTGGTGCATTCCGAAAATAACTCCGGAATTTACCAAACGGATGTATGATGTCCTGCGCCAATACAGAAAGAAATATGATCCAGGGCAACCCAGGGTTTGTGTGGATGAAAAACTCCAGCAATTACTGGGAACACCGCGGGGAGAGAAACCGGTACGGGAGGGAAAACCAAAACGGCAGGATTATGAATATGCAAGGAAGGGAACAGTCAATCACTTTGTGGCGCTGGAGTCTAAAGGCAATAGACGAACAATACGGATAACCGACCACCGGGCCGGCACAGACTTTGCAAAATTTGTTAAATTTTTGGTTATGCACGTGTATAAAAAAGCAGACAAAGTCCATTTGATTTTGGATAATTTAAACACCCATATTCCGGAGGTCCTTGAAGAACAGTACGGTAAGCAACAGGCAGAGAAAATTCTGAAAAGAATTTGCTGGCATTATACACCCAAACATGCCAGTTGCTCAATCAAGCGGAAATCGAGATTGGTGTCTTAACGGAACAAGTATTGGGAAAACGGATTGCTGATAAAGAGAAATTACGAATAGAAGTGAGAGCGTATCAGGAGAGACGGAATAAAGAAGGGGCAACGGTAAACTGGACGTTTACCAAGAAAGCGGCTAAACTGAAGTTTAACTTACATTAAAATTAAGAGTAAGAGGTACTAGTCTCCATCAGTAATATAGTAGCCTACTTGCTTTCTTCCCAGCATATTTTTAATGCTCCTGTTAATGGGGTGGGTACTTCTTCGGTGAGCATAGAATAGGTAATGGTGAATCCTGTTTGAGTATTTGCAGGAAGATAGACAATCATAGGCTTTATATCTATCTGCCTGTGATGTCCAATTTGCTCAGCCCTTTCCGTTACGGTGTTACGATGAAAAGGAAAGATTTCAAAAAAGTATCTATTCTTGTAGGTATTGGGCGATAAAAAATTTGGCGAAAGATTTAGTGAGTAATTCATCGAATTGAATGATGCTAGAGAATTTATCGCGTTCGTGAGGCTCATAAACGATGGATTCAATACGTTCTTTGCCAATACTGACACTGGTGACATTGCCCATTCAGGTATAACAGGCTCTTTAGGCATGTCTACATCTATTTTTATATCATTGTTTAGATTATCAATAAAAACGATAGAGGAGCCAATGGGAAAATTAATATGGACGTCTACCCCTTTTGCCGTTGCAGTGCCTTCATTTATCACAGAAAGCTCAAGTTTACAACGAGGACTATATTCTCTTATAAATTGCATCTTGAGAGCAGGTTCAAGATCGACAAGGTACTTCTCATACTCTTGGGTAAATTTCTGAATTTCATCTTCTTTAACAGTATTATCTGCTCGCGCAAGCATTTGCTCTAATGCCTCTCGTTTCCAGGTTATCTTCTCCTCTGCATACTCCACTGGGGTCTGCCACCTCCATGCTTCATTCAAAGGACGGGTAATCTCATCAACAACTTCCCCATTCTCCCAAAAGCCAAGCCGCAGTTTAGGCATGCGGTTGGTAAACACCGCTAGTTTTTCTTTTAATTCGCGTATTTCTATCTCTTCTGATGATGGGGGCTCAATATGGCGGATTAATTCACATGGGGGGTCTTTGGCTAAAATATTATGAGACTTTGCTTTAAAACGCGGACCTGAATCATCAGAGAGAAGAAGCACGTTTTCTGAAGGATGTTGGCGACTAAATTCTAGTATACTTGCGATTAGTCTATCATCATTCACCATAGGATCTAAATGTTCTGCTCTCCAATCAATCAGAGGTTCGTTCGGGAGTACCATAAGCGTTACGTTACGCCGCACTTGTGGCAACTCATCTCCGATCGGCTCTTCTTCAATGAGCTTCGTTATTTTGGGAAGCAACATACGAGCACGCTTTTGTCGACGAGCATTGGAGTAATCGGACTTATGTATATCTAACTCGTGGATTACAACAGGAGCAAGCACAAGGCATACTTGTTTGGCATTGAGCACCTTGAGCCAGTTAACTTCGTTAAATGTCTGAAATTGGATCAGAATGTTTGTATCCAAGAAGCAATACGCATGCGGAATTTTCTTATTTTCATCAGCCATAAGTTACCAATCCATACTACATTTTAGGATACCTAGACGATCATAGTGTATCAAGAAAAGGCTTTATATCTCCCGAATTGTCTGAGTTATAGGGTTGAGATGCACCACAGGCTTTTTTAAGGAACGTGCATATTCTACGATGTCACCTGTTCCACCCAGTCCTTTTGCTGGCTGATCATTCCAAATGGCCAGGAGCATATCTGAAAGACGCACAATCTGTTTACCGGCCTCGTAAAACGCGGTTTCGCTGGGCTTCTCAAAAGGTAATTGCAGCTTCTCAGAAGCGTTTCGCAGGAGTGCGTGATAGTGATCAAGATCATTGGTATTCTGAAACGTTATGGCGTAACCATTGCTTGGAATGACCGCAATATAAGGGACATTTGCTTTTCTCAAAACTTCTGCATAAAGCTGATCCGCTCCAATAGCAAGAGACGTTATACCAACGTCAATATGGTATTGACGAATGATCTCCTCTAATCTTACCGAAAGCCAGGTAATGGTTGCTTCTGATCCCAAGTCCTGATGTCCAGTAATTCCTACCTTCATAGTTTGCCTTCATGGGCTAACGTCCAATAAAATTGTCCTAAAGCAGTGAGCTTACAGGCCTTACTATGTATTGCTGCATAGTAGAGGTGTTCTTCTCCTACAGGGACCAGTAGGTGTGCATCGCGGTATTTTTGAAAATGCTTGAGGATCGCTTCATGCGCTAAATTGCGAGTCTGAAATTCTGGTCCAACCTCATGCTTATCCCATTCATAAGAAGGATCAAGGGGATAGAGGTAGCTACTGGTTTCAAAGTAATCGGGTAGCAAGCGCAGTATAGAAGGGTCTACTTGTGGACTGCAAAACCTTAGTGATAAAAGTTTTGACACATGAGATTTTAAGAGAGGTCGCTGATCCCAGGCTCCTAAAATTTGATCGGCATAAGTGTAGACGCTCGCCATTGTCACATGACCCAAAACATCTGATGCACCGCCTTGGAGAGCTTCATAGACTAGCTTCGTGAAAATGCCATTTCCGTTTACTTCCATTGAGGGTTGATGTGCTGAGCTTGCGGTCAACACGGATATTCCCTCACGTAGGTTTGTACTAATATTGTCGACCTCAGGCATTTTTCCGAATGCGCCGCTATAACAACAGTCCAGAATAATAACAACTTCGTGCGCTTTCGATTTATTGGCAAGTGTCAGAACGTCTTTCATAGAAAGACCTTCATCGTATGCCTTCGCGTCCTGGGTGACAAGATAGCCGCCCAAGTTATTCTCGGTTCCATGTCCGGAAAAGTAAAACAGGGCTATATCAGTTTGATAGGCAAACAACTCTTCCACTTCTCTTCTAAGAGATGATCGGGTGATTTGGCGATCAGGGGTTATTAGCTTTCTACAATCAAAATTGCGCGAGCCATCTTGATGTTTTTTGAGAACATCCTCCATTTTATTTGCGTCGTTTACGCACCCGTTTAACGGTGCGCTTGGGTAATCGTCTATTCCGACTATGAGAGCTTTTCGCATGTTTTCTGGATCCCCGAATGAGATTTAAAAAAAACTTTTAATTGACTTGTTCTTTCCTTCATTCATCATTTGGTCTACCGCAGATGCAATATTGGGCCATGTCCAGGTAATTGTTCGATTTCTGGCTAAACCTGCTGGCAGTGTACTTTGAGTATTGGCACCATCAACATAGACGCCAAAGAGGGGTACATCCTGCTCTTTGGCCATTTTAATTTCTTTTGCAACACCGGTTGCACTTGCCATATTCCTTCCTACCAACACGATCAGCATATTGCATCGGTTAATTTTATCCTTAATAATTTCTTCCCACCTACTTTGCGCTAACGCTTCTTTTGAAGACCAATCGGCGATCTCCCAGGGGGTATCGGGAAGTTTGCCCTGACCGACAAATAAGTTTTTCTCTCGCTCATTGTGGTCAAAATCAAAACTGATAAACGCTCGCGGTTTTGTCATATGGACCTGCCTCTCTTTGATATGCTGAACACTACCTTGCAGTATTCAGTACAAATCTACGTTGTGGATGGGCGTTACACACCCACGAGTATGTTCGTTCGTTTATACGCCTTTTTGTGATAAAGATCAATATATTGTGACCAAATTACAATTTTTTCACAATATATTGATATGTTCCATTGAATGGAATAAATCATTGGCTCAAGGATACTCCTTTGAAGAATAGATGTTCAACATTAAAATTGACCAAAGTTTCGGATGAGTTTTTGGGCAAAACGCCCAAAACATAGTTATGAGGGGAGACTTATGATTTGGAATAGATCTTCTTCAATCGTTGCCCTATTCATACATCTCAAGTATATTGCTTTTGTATTTTCATACCTCTCTGACTCTTTTCATAATGTAACTGTAGCTGCTTTTCCCGGGTTTCCCAGTCAGGCAGATAGGCGTGCATGAAACTTTTGAACACCCTGCCGTGATTGGGTACCAGCAGATGGACAAGCTCATGCACAATGACAAACTCCCCTAACTCCTTTGGAAGTTTTAATAAGCCTAGATCAAGCGTCATGCTGCCATTGGTGCTAATCGATGCCCATTTGGTTTGCATCGGTCGGATCTGGATTCTTGTTGGTTTCACACCGATACGGGTCGCCCAGTGACGCGCAGCCCAGCGCAAATCATCTGCATCGTGCCAGGTTGTTTGCTGTATTCCTTTTCCCTCTGTATCAGTGGTGCGTTTCATACTCGTTGCAATTTGAGAAGACTATTGGTTGCATCCATCAAATTTTTGTTGCCAACCACTGGAAGCAGTGCTTTATATAATACTGAGCGCAGGCGGTTTATCTGCTTGTCATTCCACTTATAATCCGGGTATAACAAAAACAGCGCATTGAGCGCTTTTGCCTGCTGGCTTGTCACACCGCTGACGAGTGGTTTGAGCTTCTTATAGATAGCATACTCATTGGCATCTAAGCCTAATTGTTGGCGCTCTGTGTCAGAGTCTATATATTCCTGTGCCAATCTTTCAAACTCAGCTAATACTTCCTGGGTCGTCAGATGGCGATCTTCATAGGCAAGGACCAATGCCTCAGCCCGCTCGCCAATGGATAGCAGAAACGGTTGCGAGTACGCCTTTTCATCGACCGTTTTGGTCAGGATCTTTCGCAGGTTTAAGATTTTCGTCGTATCATCGGTATCACTTTGTTTGAGCAAAGCCAGTTCTTTGACCCCTAACTCATGAATTGCACCGGGAAGCTCCAGGGTACTGCTGGTTGCATGTTGGCGCAGGAGCTCTCTCGTTTTCGCGCTGAGTTCTTTATCAATATAAACGCGGTCGCTATACGCCTCGCGGATAAATCCATATAACTCTGTGAGTGCCTGGTAATCTTTCAAGTAGTCTCGCAAGAACGCATCCGGAGACAATACTTCATAAAGGTTTTGCAGCTGCCGGAAAAACGTGAAAAAGTCCTCCCGCCTTGTCTTGTCCTCAAAGTGGTCAATCGCTCGCTCTTTGGCCTTATCATCCCATCCTTTTGTAAGTGGTAGGTACTTTGGCGCGTCCTCTTCCATGTACTTCTTAAAAAGAAGCTTCAAGGTGTCAATGTTCTGGATGACCGACGCCACCATTTCAGAGTCAAAAGCAAGGGCTTTTTCGAGTCTCTCAAATATGCCGACAAAGTCTAGCACAAAACCAAAGGGCTTGACGAGCCCGCTTTCATCTTCATACGGACGGTTGACGCGGGCAATCGCCTGAAGCAATACGTGGTCACGCATCGGTTTATCAAGATACATGCAGTAGAGAATTGGTGCGTCAAAGCCGGTTAAGAGCTTCTCGGTGACGATAAGAATTTTTGGAAACTGCTCTTTTTTCGTAAAGTCTTTCCTCACCTTTTTTTCTGCATCAGGGGTAAGATAATACTTCTTCAGTTCTGCGCTATCATTTTGTGCGGGCGAATACACGACCTCTGACCAATCAGGAGGTAAATACTTATCCAGCGCCTGTTTATAGAGGGCGCAGGCCTGCCGGTCAACGGCAACCAGAAACGCCTTAAAACCCATCGGGTAAACGTTTTCGCGAAAATGATCTGCGACATAGCGGGCAATTTTGTCTACCCGGTCAGGCGCTTTGATAATTTCTTTGAGTTCCACCGCCCGATCCAGAATGGCGTTTAACTCTTCGATGTCGCTCACACCTTCAGCCTGGGCAAGGTTGAGAAACTCACGCTCCAACGTCTCCCGGTCTACCTGTAGGTCTGAGGGGGCAAGCGCATAATTCAAACTCACCGTCGTTTTGTCCAGTATTGACTCGGCAATTGAATACTTATCCAAGTATCCTTCTGGATCATCAACCCCAAAGACCTTAAACGTTCCCTTGCCTTGGGAGAGGCGGTCTATCGGTGTGCCGGTAAAGCCTATATAGGTGGCATTGGGTAAGGCGCCCATGAGGTAGTTGCCCAGATCGCCACCGGTCGTCCGGTGGGCTTCGTCAACCAGCACAATGACACTTTTGCGGGTATTGATTTTGGCAGGTATATCGTCAAACTTGTGGATCATGGAGAGCACCAAGCCCCGGTAATCGGATGAAAGAATATCTTGCAACTCGCGCTTGCTGGTTGCCAAACGAAATCCACTGATGCCATAACTGGTGATGTTTTGAAACATTTGGCTTTCCAGCTCGTTTCGGTCAATGAGCATGATAATTGTCGGCTTTTCCCGCTGGGGTGTCTCAAGGATACGTGCGGCAATTGTCAGCATTGTCAGAGTCTTGCCGCTTCCCTGCGTATGCCAGATAAGGCCATGTCGCTTTGTCCCCTCCGCAATCCGGTCAACTACCTTTTCGACTGCCCGTATCTGGTGCTGGCGCAGGATCACCTTTGATAGCTCATCATCGCGGGAGAGGAAAATAATGTAGTCGCGAAGGAGACGCAAAAACCGCCGTGGGTCAAAAAAGTTCTTGACCTTTTGCTCGTAGTCTCCGGTGTCAACCTCTCGCCAGTTAAAAATATTCTTGCGGCTGGTGCTCCACGTTGCGCCGTAATAAAAATCAAGAAGTTGTGTCACCTCAAAGACTTGTGGCGCAATCAGCATCTCCGGCGTTTCCCTGTGGTAACGGCGGATTTGGTCTATCCCTTCGGCTAACCCGTCGTGCTTTCCGGCTTTTTTGGTTTCAGCGAGTGCAACCGGTATGCCGTTTATAAGAAAAACGACATCAGCTCGGTTGGTAAAGACAGTGCCTGAGTACCGCCATTCATCCGTCACCTGAAAGATGTTGTTATCGGGATTGTCAAAATCGATGAGTCTGACATTTCGTTCCCGCTTCTCCTGTGGAACAAAGACGGATTTTTCTCCGCGCATCCATAAGAGAGCATCTCGGTTCCCTTCTATCGTTGCCCGTAAGAGGTTTAACTGGCGGATAATTTCTTCCGTTTTACTTCCATCAACAATACCTGGATTGAGTTGGATAAGCTGGGCTTCTAGTATTTCGGTAAAATACAAGCCTTTCTCTCCCCCACGGAGATGCAACGCTTCCTCTGGCTTGAGATACTGCCAGCCGATTTCAGCAGCATACTTCAGCATTGGCTGTTGCACTGCTGACCGCTCACTCATGCGTTTCCCCCTCCGCAATTAATGGCAGTGTTGATAGCTGTCCTGTCATGAGTTCTTCCAGAACGGCCTTGAATAGTTCTTCAAGCAATTTGATTTCCCGTTGCAACGTCAAAATACAGGTATCACAAGCCTCTAAGATTTGAGCAATTAGTTTTTGCTCATCTAATGAAGGTTTCGGAATTAACATAGAGACAAGCTTATCCTGCGGTAGATGCGCAATCGTCGTTTCAGTACCTGCGACGCCATAGATGTTCTCATACAGAAATGCGTGCTCCATATGATATAAGAAAAATGTTGGTAGCATCTGGTTACTACGAGGGCGTAACCTGTGGATAGCTTTTTGAAAGTAACACTCTGAAAGTTCATCTCTCCAGATTGCAGTGCGACCTACCTCGCCACCTTCACATACAAGAATGTCATCATTTTTGAGCCGAAACTTTGTCTTCTCATTTTCATTGAAATCCATTTCAAATACTTCAGAATAGTCAACATGTCCCCACTGAACATTAGCATTACGCATGTACGGTTTGGGGAATTTGCCAACCTTAGCTTTTGGTGAGAGCATTTTCCCCAGTTGCGTCATAAACACCTCTCCTAAGCGAACCACCTGCCAACTTTCTGGAATCTCCCCAATCTCAGTCCGCTTAATGGGTTCATTATGAGCGCCATGGGTAAAAAGATATTCCATGAGAGCAGCTTTGCGCTCACGTCCTAGCTCTAACTCATCTCGTCGTAACAGGATTGCTTTATACATGGTACGTAATACTTTTGCGATAGCATGTTGTTCTGATAATGGAGGAAGTGGAATCTGCGAGTTGAGAAAGGATTTCTGGACGACATGCTTCATTGTACTACCATATGTTTGTTCTGCTGCAATATGCTCGATCTGCCTTGTCATTACCCAGTAAAAATAGTCACGAAAAATAATATTCTCTTTCACGATAGCTTTGAAAATATGCTGATTAAGCCATGCGTCTGTCCCACTCCACATGTAAGTACCAAGAGACGCAGACCATGAGATGAGTATATCCCCTTCTCGTACAAGATACCGCTCAGGTATTTGACCGGCAAAATAGTTATATTGCTTTGTTGGATCATTTAAATTCTGGATGCGAATAATTGGAAGCCCTTTTGTTCCCCAATCAGACGGTTTAAAAGCATATCCATTTATATAACTAGCAACCTCCTCCAATCTGACCATCTTCCATTGTAAAGGAAAATTATTATCTAATAGATTTAAAGCTATCGCTTGGGTAGATTTACCATGAGAGCTCAATCTCTCCTCGATCACTTCTTGTTGACTCATAGCTGCGTCTTTCTATCTAGTTCTAAATTTTCCAGTATTCGAGATAGCACAAGATCAGCCTGTTCACGTTCTGACTTCACAACGGCTAAGTCTTCTAAAATCACACTCAATGGACGATGTTGAATTTTTCCGTTTATCTCAACAAATTGTGATGGACTGAGGTTATAATCAGCTTTCCTTATCTCTTCCAGTGTTACCACTCGACTGAGCTTCTCACGTGTTTCCCATTCGCGATACACCTCTGTTACTGAAGCAATACCCTCATCTGTGAGGGCATTTTTCGGTTTTTCCTTTACAAAATATGCGGAAGCATTTATCAGTATAAACTGTCCTTTGTGCTCTTCGGGTTTATGACGATTTAACAGCAGAATAATTCCGGGAGCACTCGTGTTATAAAACAAGTTCTCTGGCAGCAGAATAACCCCTTCAATCATATCTTGCTCAACAAATTTCTTACGAATATCTCTTTCTTTATTCGATGATTTACTGCCTGAGCCCCTCGATACTGCTCCGGTGTCAAGGACAATCGCAGCGCGGCCATTCTCTTTTAGGGATGACGCCATAAGCTGAACCCAACCCCAGTCAGCTGAGGATTTTGGTGGGATACCTCTTTCGAAACGTTTCCAGGTATCAGCCTCATAAAACTTCTCATCATAGTTATCCTGGTTCCACATGGGATTTGCAACCACATAATCAAAGCGGTTGAGTCCTGCGCCTTTAGCAGCAAACTTGGGATTACGAAATGTGTCGCCGACGGCAATTGAGGCATTAGTATAGTCATGTAGGAACACGTTCATCTTTGCTATTGCATAGGTTACCGGGTTAAGTTCCTGTCCGTATAATTTGGGGGCTTTACTTTTCTCCTTTGGATGCCGGCTTTCAAATAGAAGACGCGCCTTGATTAACAGTCCACCCGATCCACAGGCAGGATCATACACAGTAGAATAGGGTTCAGGATTTATGAGTTCTGCAATTAACCAACCAACTTCTTTTGGGGTATAGAACTCCCCTGCGCTTTGTCCCTGTCCTTCGGCAAACTTACGTAATAAGTACTCGTACGCTCTGCCAATAATATCCGGCTCGGTGTTTCGCAGGCCTAATCTGTGGCGGCTAATCACCTCAATTAGCGCAGCTAAACGGTCGTCTCCAAGTGTGCGCTCGCCGCTTTGCCGCTCGTTATAATCCTTGACATCCAAAACACCCTGAAGATCGGGGTTTAAGTCTGCAATTTTCCGCATGGCTTCGGTCACGAACTCACCCAGCTTCCCGTCTGTCGGATGATTGCGGATTGCCTGCCATTCATACTCATTTGGGACATAAAAGCGGACAATAGGCTTGCGTCCATTCTTTAATGCATCTGTGTGGTCTGCCTGAATAATTTCGTGGGCTAATTCCTCGTCGCCGTACTCTACTACATATTCAGCAAATTCATCATCGAATACATCGGATAGACGTTTGTAAAAAATCAGGGGGAGAATAAAATCTTTGAATTTGGGTGCATCGGTTGCTCCCCGAATTGCGCAAGCCGCATCCCATAGCCACGTTTCAAGCATGGGGACATCGAGATGCTCTTTATCAGCAGGCATAAAAGGTAGTGAAGATTGCATAATACCGCTCCTACGTTTGTTTTCCTAAGCTCGCTTATTATAACGGATAGCGCAACAACAAGGAATAAGCGCTAGTGGTGCGCTGAGTGATCAGGGAAAAGGGGATCTTATCTGCAACCCCATGAAAAAACGCCTGGGACAAGCAATGTCAGGCGGACTCTGACAGGCTCTTGCCGAGGTGCGGGTTTGGTGCTTGCTTGCAGAGCCTTCCCTTGCCACCACATCGCACCTGACAGGGCTCTAGCAAGGAGTACCAACAACGTGTATTTATTTTGTGTTAGGGTACATGCTAGCAGAGGCAATTGAGAAGCATATAAGAGATCGACCTGTACCTCATACCTGTCCCTTTACAACGTAGCACGAGTCTTTTAGAGAACGAGCGTTTCTTTATGAGACTGGTCAAAGACCCGCCCGGGAGCAAAGGTAGCAAGGTCAATGGTCGCATGGTCAAAAGGTGGAGGGAGGCGAACGCAACCCTGATCGGCCTCTCCGGTGAGGATTGCCGCCACCAGCAGGGCGCTGATAGGCGCATGCATCAGCCCGTGTCCGGAAAATCCACAAACGTGCAGGAGATTTTGCTGTTGGGTATCAAAACCGATAAGCGGATTCGCATCAGGCGTCGTGCCGTAAAACCCGCAGCTGGTCGCCATTAAGCCACCAACGTTGGCAAGGAGAGGAGAAAACTCCTCGACCTGCCCTAGGATGGCATAACCGTAATTATCTATCCCATTGCTATGGTTAAATGGAGGATCAATCCGGTCTTGGTCGCCATCACTAAAGGTTGTTTCCGGCAATGTTTCGTGCGCCCATGCCAGCATTAACAGCTCATTCTCAGGACGGCTATGCGCTCCCCGGTCAACTCCCATGCCGTAGATAGTCATGGGCATACGGAGCCATGCTTCCCTGCTCATAATTGGCCTGTCAGGTTTCAGAAAGTAGTGATAGCGCTTGAGTGGTGAAATATGCAACGGCATGCCGCCGATACATCGGCTCAGTCGGGGAGCCCAGGCATTGGTCGCATTGACAAACCATTCAGCTTCTACAAGGCCTTGCGTTGTTTCAAGGGCAACAATTCTGCCTCCACGTATCGTCGCTCCAACAACTTCTGTATCCTGCATCAGTTCTGCACCTAGCTCTTGCGCTCGTCTAAAGCCTTCCATATAGATCATTTGGGGATAGAGATATCCATCAGTCGGACACCAGGTTGCTCCCACCAGACGATCAGGTTCAATATGTGGCCAACGTTCATGCACTGCTTGAGGCGTGAGAATTTCTACTGGTAATCCTACCTGTTGTTGCATCGCCACGTTGGCTTGCGCCTGTTGCCATGCTTTCGCAACAGCGCTTCGCATACCGGGTTTCCAGGCAGGAGCAGCTTGCTCAGAATCTTCGAAGAGAAAAAGGTATCCGTTCTGTTGGATAACGGGTTGTCTGCTTTCAGGTGGGGTTTGCAGGATTTGGTGGAACTGTGTGTACCACCATTCAGAATATTGCATGCCAATGACAGTTTCTTCTGTGCTGAATTGTGCCCTGATACCCGCTGCCGAGCGACTTGATGAGCCGTTCCCAATTTTTGCCTTTTCCAGTACCGTCACGCGCAAGCCGCGCTCCGCCAACGCAACCGCAACCAGTGCGCCCGTTGCGCCGCCGCCAATGATGACAACATGCTCTGGGGAAGAAGTGGGTGCCATCTGTGTCAATCGCCTCCTTGCCGTAGTCGAGAGTTTGGAAGAACTGGTATATAGTATATCTTATTCGGTTGGAGGGTTGTGTATTTCCCAGCGGAAGAGGAGGTATTCTGACTCTATGAATGGATTAATGCATGCTCCGATCACTGCCTTTCTTGTAGAAGCAATCATTGCTGGAGAAGTTGAAGATGGACGACATGTTCGTCTCCCCTCACCATTTGAAAAGCATTCAATCGACCTCAGTGCTTTCGCTCCAACTCGGTCTTTTACACCATCTAAAAAGGAAGCGCTTGTTCTGTAGAGTTCCGGAGCTCACAAAAAACCGCCCATGTGGGCGGGCGAAACGGCGACGTCCTATTTTCCCGTGGGGTTGCCCCCAAAGTATCGTCAGAGCTGAAGAGCTTAACTTCCGTGTTCGGGATGGGAACGGGTGTACCCTCTTCGCTATTGCCACCGGTTCACCTGCACATACAGGCGGTTTCTCTTGACACGGTGTATAGTATCATAGTCAGGATAGCTTGTCAATACTTTTTTCATGCTATCTATCTCCCGCTACCGGAGCTTCCTCAAGCTTCAAAGACAATACACGCGAGACACTATCGCCGCCCATTGAGACCCCGTAGATCACCTGAGCCTCCATCATCGTCACGCGATTATGAGTAATGACGATAAATTGTGTGCGTTGAGCAAGGCGCTTTAGAATTTCGCAGAACCGTACCAGGTTAGATTCGTCTAGAGCCGCATCTACCTCGTCGAGCAGACAGAATGGCGGGGGATTAATCTCAAGCAAGGCAAAGAGCAAAGCGGCAGAGACTAATGCACGCTCTCCACCGGACAGCAGCGATAAATCCTGCACTTTTTTTCCTGGAGGCTGCACAATCACATCTACACCTGCAGGCATACTCGAGGTATGCGCACCATTCTCCTCATTTCTGGGAGCGATCAACTCAAGGCGTGCATGACCGCCATTAAAAAGAGTAGTAAAATGTTCGCTGAAATGAGCATTTACTGCCTGAAACGTGGTTTCGAATTGCCGGGCCATAGTAATGTCGAGCTGGCTGATGATTGTATGTAACTGCAACGCTGCCTGGTCCATGTCAGCGATTTGTGTACAAAGGAACTCATAACGTGTGCGTGTTTCCTCGTATTGCTGAGGTGCATCAGGGTCGCTACCACCAATAGCTTTGAGACGATTGCGCAGATTATCAACTCGCCTGCGGAGCTTGCGCAGATATGTCTCTTCTTCCTCAGAAAGTGTCTCAGCCCCTTTAGAAGCATTTGTAACAGCACCCTCTTCCGGCACTTCCGCTACTTCTGTAACCTTATAGTTATTTGTCGCATATCGAACCAGTTCACCAGGATCCGTGACTCCCATCTCTTCATGTAATTGATTTAACAATGCATCAACAGCATCTCGCGCTTTTTGGCTCTCTAGCAGGCAACGACGATAACTCACTTCTAAATCAGCCATCGTATGACGCAACTGCATTATCTCGTGTTCAAGCGCGGTTATCTGACCATCGATCTCACCCGCCTGTATCTCAACCTCACGCAACTTTTCTGCTAGCTTTTGTGTGTGCTCTCGAGCCCGCTCAAGATCAGTTCTCTGCGAAGCTACCATCTCTTGCAATGATTGATGCCGCTCTTCAGATTCTGCCATATGATTTCTGTATTGCTCTACTTGCAATTTCAGATCTTGTACCTGTGTCTGTTGTAATTGCAATTGTTGGCGAAGCGATTTCGCCTCTTGTCGTTTGACGGCCAGTGCAGTACGCGCTTTGTTCAATTCGTCCTGCTGGCGGCGATAAACGATAGTGCGCTCTTCCACCTCACGTTGCAACTCTTCTACAAGTCCTGCGACTTCTCTCTGTGACATCTCATGTGCGCGCACGCGCTCCCACGCTGCTTTCACCTCCTGCTCTAATCCTGAAAGTTCAGCCGATAACTGCTGCTCAACCGAGATCGCAAGTTGTAGCTCTGTTTGTACACGTTCCTGTTCACGCTGAGTATTATTTACCATTCTGCTCAGGTCATTGACGCGAACAGCATTTTTCTGTATTTCTTTGTCAACCGTATTTTGTTCTACACGACGAGCTTCCTGGCTGCGCTGTAACTCACTTATATCGGTGTTCAACTTATTTATGAGAGCTTTATGCTCCTCAAGCTGCTGGGGTAATTCACGCAGTTCACGTTCGTAAGCAAGCAATCCCTGTTGGCTACCATCCTTGCCACTTCCTCCAGTCAGCCACCCATCGATATGCAGTACTTCACCATTACGAGTTACTAATTTCTCGATAGGTAGATGTCTAGCAAAACCTAGCAACGATATGAACATATTGAGAAGTGTTCGTGCACTTCCAAGGTTATCAACAATAACTGTCCCTCTAAGTATTCTGCGAAAGAGAGGCAGGTAACGCTGTTCACACTGTATACAACTCCATCCCAACCCATGGATATGCTCTTTTAGAGACGGTGCGTTGACCAGTAAATGATTGAGCGCGTCTTCCTCTGCACGAATTTGATTCGTATCGCTGTCCATTACTTCCGCCTGGTTATCATCCTTATCCAACCAGACAACCATAGCTTTCCCTGCCTTCGATGCATTCAGGTAATCCAGACACGCATGAGCATCTTCAAATGTTTGCACTACTACACCTTGCAAATACGGACCAAGCGCAGCCTCCAGTGCAATCTCCAAACCAGCAGGAGCAATTCCAAGTTGAGGTACAGGACCAATGATTCCGCTGACTTTGCCCGTTGGGGCACGCAGCAGCGCGCGCACACCATCGCTGTATCCACTGAGGCTCGAACGCCAGTTTTTCAGCATATTGAGCCGATCTGAAGCACTACGACGAAGCCTCTCTGCTTCAGCGAGTGCTGATTTAAGACGTTCTATTTCTTGTTGGGCATCTGATATGGCTCGTACAATAACCTGTCCACGTTGTGTGATGTGTTGTTCTTCTTTGCGGACACTATCCAGTTGTGCACGTTCATCAACCAAACGCGTCTCTAAAGCACGTATAGACTGCTGAGTTTGGGAAATGGTTTCTCTTCTGACAGCCAGAGTACGATTGCGCTCGCCCTGGTGCTTCTGCTGTCGTCCAAGGTCAGTCTGACTTGCTCCCAGGCGAGCCTGAATCTGGATAAGTTCGCTCTGTGCATTGCGTAAACGTCGCTCATCAAACTCATATTCCTTTTGTGCTCTTGCAATCTGCGTTTCCTGCCCTGCCAAAGATACTGCATCAGTATCGATAGCATCACTGGCAATGTCGCATTGTTCCTCAAGGTCAATAATCTGTTGTTGGGCAGCAATTAGTCGTTCACGCAGTCCCCGTTCTTCCTGTTGCTGTTCAGCTCTTTGGTGTTCCAGACCTATGATGCGTTCCTGACTGACGGCCAGATCGCGCTCAATGCGCTGAACTACCTGATAGGCTGCACTTGAATTTTCACGCGCTTCGACAATACTGCTTTGAGCATGTTGCCGTCTGACACCAAGAATTTCTCTCTGCTTATCAGCATCCTGAAGCAATTGTTCCATCTGCTGAACATGCTGTGCCTGTTCCTTTTCAGCAACTTCAGCTCGATCCCTGTTTGTGCGCAGGCGTCGCAATTGTAGAGCATACCAGGTAAACAAAACCTCTTGCAATTCGCTATTTAATTGAAAGGACTCAACCGCACGGCGCGCCTGTTCTGCAAGAGGCTCCAGCCGTGGTTCAATTTCACTGACAATATCCCGCAAGCGGTCGAGGTTTTGTTCTGTCTGACGCAGCCGATTTTCGGCGTCAGTACGCTGCACCTGGAAAGGGCGAATACCTGCGGCATCTTCAAAGAGTCCGCGTCGCTCCTCTGCACGTAAACTAAGCGCAGCATCGATCAAACCCTGTCCAACGACAGTATAGGAATCATGCCCAATACGAGCCTGGGCCAGTAATAACACAACATCTTTAAGGCGAACTTTCTGTTTGTTGATGAGATATTCATTTTCACCGGAACGATAACTGCGTCTTGTAACTGTGATCTCACTATATTCCGAAGGCACCCAACCTGTACTATTATCGATGGTTAGTGAGACCTCAGCCAAACCAAGAGGAGCTTTGCCATGCCCGCCAGAGAAAATAATGTCTTCACTCTTCTTGCCTCGCAACTGTCGCATGCTCTGCTCACCCAGCACCCAACGCACTGCGTCGGCAACATTTGATTTTCCTGCTCCGTTCGGACCTACAACAGCCGTTATACCTGTGCTAAACTCTAGTACAGTCCGCACTGCAAAGCTCTTAAAACCCAACATCTCCAAACGTTTAAAATACACAGTGTAGCCCGTTCCTCCCAATGTATATGTTCATAACGCCACCGATGATATCATAGAGGCCCCTATTCGTCTAGCACGGTAGACAGGCGAAAGAAAAGGAGTTAGTCTATGGTAGATACATCTTTGATCAAGAAACTCGGTATTAAGCCCAAGTACCGAGTAAATATTTTAAATGCTCCTGAGGGATACTCTGAACAAATCGGAACTCTGTTGCCAGTAGATGTTGAACTCCTTACGACTCCAACACCTGCTGGTAACTTTGACGTGGTGCTTCATTTTGTGCACAATAAAGCAGAAGTTCAGAAAGATACTCCCTTAGCTATTGAGATGGTAAAAGCTGGAGGCCGATTTTGGCTTTTATATCCAAAGCAGAGTTCGAAGGTTCCAACCGATATCAACCGTGATATACTCTGGAAGATCTTTCCTAACAGCGAGTGGAGGCCAGTTACCCAGATATCCATCGATGAGATTTGGTCAGCACTACGCTTCAGGCCTAAAACTGAGGTGGGCACCTGAATTGTGGAACCTTGTGCTTACCCTTTCTGCAGTACACCCTCATGAATCATACTTGCCTACCACTTCCACAATCTTTTTGGATCAGTTCCCCACTCCTCCCATATTGATCATGTCCATCCACCTTTTCACTCAACCAGAACACTCCCCTGCTTGCACAGTACCCAAAAACCTTCGTCCGACTGCCTATACCCTGCCATATCGTTTTGATCTATAGTCTTTTGGCTATAAGAAATGGCTTTTTTAACATGAACAGTCTTATTGCCGACAAGTAAATAAAGCGGGGTTCCCCATGATACTATCCCACATATGAAGTTGTAGACATGCCTGGCATTCCATTTTGCTACTGGAACCACAAAATCATCGTTAGAGGGAAAAGCATGGTAGCTACTTTTCGTTTCATCTTGTGTTGCAAGTTCAGCTACACCGTTGTACATATCCCAAACGCTCTGAGCCAGCAATTTTCCACCGAGTTCGGCGCTTTGTTCCTCTAATTCAGAGTAGCTGATACCATCTTGAATTTGTATGACTTCCTGCGCCACAATTGCACCGCTATCCATACCTTCATCCATCAAATGAATGGTGACCCCAGTTCGCTGATCTCCTTCACGGAATGTCCAAAATAACGGCTCTGGACCTCGGTTTGCAGGTAGTAATGACGGATGGACGTTTAAACATCCTAGACGAGGAATATCCAGAATGTCACGAGGTATACGTTTTGAGAAACAAGCTACACAAATCATGTCTGGTTGATATACTGTCAACACCTTGATAGTTTCCGGATTGGATAGGTGTCGAACCTTCCACACAGGTATATCTCGCACCCTGGCCAGATCTAGAATGGAGGAATTAATAGAGGAATTCAACACTGGTAACATGGAACCGGTTGATGGAGGTTGCTCTTGCTTCTGAATCGCAGGCAGTTCTACCTCAAAACCCTGTTCAGCCGGAATAATGACTGCACACACCTGGATGCTAGCTTCCAACAAAGCAAGCAATGGTGCATATGAAAACCTGCCTTGCATACCTAAAAATAACACACGTGGCGAACGTGCAATTCGTGATTCTTCTAGAAATCTGAGATCAGTCGCCCTGCCAAACGAAGATATTGCAGAAGCGCAACCGTGTATAGTAGAGGCGACCCTCGCGATCGCCCTGGTGAGGCCGTGTATAGTAGGGGAGACCCTTACGGTTTTCCTGCTAAGTGCCATGTTTGACATGAGACCTTGTTTCTTGTAGTATTCAGTTTAGAATATATCGTAACTTTGACCAGGAGTTTTCATCATGCCACGAATGGTTATGTGTGTCAAATTAGGCCGCGAGCTTCCAGGATTGGAGAAGCCTCCTTTCCCAGGTGCTTTGGGGCAGCGCATTTATGAGAATATTTCGCAACAGGCCTGGGACATGTGGCCCGCGCAGAGTACGCTCATCATCAATCACTATGGGCTGAATATGGCTGACCCAGAATCACGTAAAATTTTACGTGAGCAGATGGAGGAGTTCTTCTTCGGCCAGGATGCAAAGATGCCAGAAGGCTGGACCCCAGAGGAGGTTGGTGTGGGAGCTGGTCCGAGCGCCAAAGGCGGAGGCGGGCCTGCTCGTAAAAAATGAGATCCTCAGGCGACATTCTGCTCATTTCTTGCTATGAACTGGGCCACCAACCATTTCATCTTGCCTCCTTACAAACCATGCTTCGGCAAGCAGGGTATTTTCCTGTGCTGGTAGATACAGCTGTAGAGACAATGACCGATGAAACAGTTAAAAAAGCTCGATTTGTCGGTGTCTCCGTGCCAATGCACACCGCTCTTCGTTTAGGACAACAGCTTGCAAGGCGCGTGCGCTCGCTTAATCCGTCGGCTCACATCTGCTTTTATGGACTCTATGCCTCACTCAACGCGGATTATTTGCTTCAAGATTGTGCCGATTCAACAATCGGTGGTGAATATGAAATCCCCATACTTAATCTGATCGCAAACCTGGAAAACGATAGAGCCACGTCTATTCCAGGTGTCAGCATACGCCAGCAAATCAGTAACCCATGGATTCAGCACACTGCATTCGTAGTGCCAGAACGCAATCAACTTCCACCACCTGATCGTTACGCTCGCCTGGAGCTCAACGGAGAACAGGTACTTGCTGGGTATACTGAAACAACGCGTGGTTGCAAACATACCTGTCTCCATTGTCCAATTACACCAATTTACCGCGGACGTTTCTTTGCTATACCTGCCGAGATTGTGCTGGCAGATATCCGAGCACAGGCAGCACAAGGCGTGCGCCATATCACTTTCGGCGATCCCGACTTTTTCAATGGGCCCACGCATGCTTTGCGTATCACACGAGCTCTCCATTCAGAGTTCCCTCACGTGACTTTCGATGCAACTATCAAGATTGAGCACCTGCTCAAACATCGCCATTTGCTGCCTGAATTACGAGATTTGGGATGTTCCTTCATCGTCTCTGCTGTTGAATCTATCAATGATGATGTGCTTCGCCACCTGGATAAAGGGCACACCGGCGCACAGGTTACAGAAACATTTGATTTGATGGAACAAGTAGGAATTCCGTTACGCCCATCTCTGATGCCTTTCTCTCCCTGGGAAACACTTGAGAGTTACATAGCTCTGCTAACCTTTTTTGAAGAACATAAGTTGATCGAGCACGTTGATCCTGTGCATTTTTCGATACGCTTGCTCATTCCTCCAGGCTCTGCCTTGCTTGATACACGTGATGATATGATCTGGTTAGGAGAACTTGACGCTGCTGCTTACACATATCGCTGGACACATCCCGATCCACGTATGGATAATTTGCACCAAGCAGTGAGCAGGTTAGTAGAAAAAGCCCAGGGTGTGCAGGCCGATCCTATCGAAACCTTCTTCCACATCAAGGCATTGGCACTCGCGGCTAATGACCAGGAAATGTGTATGTCATGCGCAATTCAGGGTTATGGAACACGAAAAGTGATACCACATCTGACCGAATCGTGGTTCTGCTGAGCAGAGCCTACTTCGGGTCAGTTGGATCCGGTTCGCTAGGGAGTGACTACAAGCAACAAGCAGTTTCAGATACTACCATGTCCCCATCACCTGTCTGAAAGTAGCAAACTCACTGATATGATACGCACTATGATCAGCCACGACAAGGATTTCGCGAAGGATATTCTGGCCGTTCCCATGCGGAATGGGCGAATAAAGATTTACTTCTGGATCAGATACCATCACCAGCAAACTCTGTAGATCCGCTCGAAAGGACACAAGTGTTTTTTCCCAGGCAACTTCATCGGCTTGTACGCTTTCCGCTGGCCAAAAGCCCTCAGGCCACGGAGGCGAGACATAGTGTGGAATTCTGATAAATTCAAGTATATCCAACTGCGCCATGCGTATATGTTCAAGTAGTTGCCACGGTGTATAGGGAACATTTGGCGGCTTCGTATTCATATGTTCACGAGGAAAATTCGCTACAGCCTCATCGAATGTCAAATGGGCATTGCCACTTTGAAGATGTGCTCGCAGTTCTTCACGTACTATTGTATCCATGTCCATATCGAAATACCTCTTTTCTCCCTATTTTGAGTGGCCGATGACTCAAGGATGCTATTCCCAGCGCAATGCGCAGGAGAACCTGCATCTATCATACACCAAATCTTTGCTAAGGCACGAAATTTAGTATAAGATGGAAGCAAGTTAGCTTAATTGGTCGAATCCACTGATAGGAGGCAACATTGACAGACCAATTCGACATCGTAGTAGCTGGTGCAGGACACAACAGCCTGGTTGCAGCCGCTTATCTTGCCAGGGCAGGACTCTCGTGCCTGGTCCTTGAAGCTCGGCCCGTAATTGGTGGCAATACTATGACAGAGGAATTGACTCTCCCTGGATTCCTGCATGACACTTGCTCGACTACTCATTCTATCTTCATGGAAAGTCCTATCTGGCGCAATCAGGAGCTACCGCTAGCCGAGTATGGGTTGGAATATATCTCGGCCTACCCCGCCTCACATGTGGTGTTTTCAGACGGGTCCTACATCACACAATGGATTGATCTCGACCGCACATGTGAGGAGATATCCAAATTCTCCCGTCATGACGCAGACACATACCGTACAATGATTTCCGAATGGCGAGCTGTGGCGCCGTTCTTCAGCAAAGTTCGTTACACACCCGCCGGATGGACAACTGCCGCAGAACAACTGGCGTCACACCCTCAGTCAGCGATCTGGCTGCGTCGACAGGCACTCTCAGCATGGGACATCATCGACTCCTCTTTTGAAGATTGGCATGTGAAGTCCTGGTTGATGTGGTTTGCAGAAGGGACGTTGCAGCCAGCAGAGCGACCCGGCACTGGACTCCTCGCTTACTCATTCGTGGCGGGTCGCCAGCGTAATGGTTGGGCCATTCCTAAGGGCGGTTCCGGTAGTCTACCTATAGCGCTGGGTCGCATCATCGAGGCTGGTGGAGGTCATATACTGACAAACAAGCCAGTCAGCAGCTTGATACTTGAAGGTGGTCGATGCGTAGGTGTGGAGACAGAGTCCGGCGAACAGTTCCGCGCGCGTCATGCCGTCATTTCCACCCTTCACATCAAACACCTGGTGAATATGGCCCCTGCTGAAGCCTGGGGCGACGATTTTCTGTATGGTGTGGAAACCTATAAGGCCGGGCGATCGATGTTCGTGGCTCATTATGCAACTACCGAGCCACCCGAGTTCACGGTCGACGGTGGCACACGGTCTGTCGTAGGAGCCGGAGTAGCTCAGACTCCCGAGCGCCAACTGAACATAGAAAACGACTTTCATTACGGCATCATAACGAAAGAACAGCCAGTGATGCTGGTGTTGACTCCATCCGTGGAAGATCCCTCGCGAACCCCTGAGGGCAAACACATGGTCAAAGTGATCAGCACATATCCCTACTCGCTGCGCGAGGGTCCCGAGAAGTGGGACGAGATCAAGGAGGAAGTGGCTGCCAACAACCTTGAGGAACTACGGCGCTATGCACCTAATCTGACTAACGACAAAATTCTGGCTACCGAAATCCGCAGCCCTCTTGACCTTGAACGTTACAACTCGCATAACTGGCATGGGAGTTGCCACGGTGGAGATCTTGGTCCTTCCCAGTCGGAAACGTTGCGACCAGTTCCAGGCTACGCCCAGCACCGTATGCCCATTCCAGGCCTTTACCAGACCGGCGCTACCACCCACCCGGGCGGCTCTGTCACCGGCGGCCCTGGCCGGAATGCGGCCATGGTATTGCTCAAAGATATGGGACGGGATTTGAGTGAGGTCATCAAGAACTAACAAGGAAAGACTATAGCCAAACATTTCGAGTTTATCACTCCTCTTCTCTTTGTTCTATTGCTGCTTATGTAAAATTAGGTATACTTTGATTGGGTCATTTCTATTTCCTTGCAGCGTTTTATCCGAAATGAGGAGAACACAATGGATCAGAGAGTTTCAAAATCGACTCGTGATGAGCAACCATTGGTAACTCGTGAGTTAAAATGGTGGACGTGGAAGAGGATGCTTGTGGCGACTGTGGTGATCTTAGTTGTGTTAGAAATAGGCACCTATGCTTTCAACTGGACCTGGACGGGGTTTAAAGCTAATGATACTGTTTGGGACTGGTTGCAGTTGCTGCTTCTTCCGATTGCGCTTGCTTCTGTGCCAATATGGTTCATGGCAGAGGAAGAACAACAGCGTAAATGGCTGGCACAGTTGAAATGGGTGCTTTTGGCAATTGTAGTAATCTTAGCGGTATTATTCATTGGAAGCTACGCCTTCAACTTGACCTGGACAGGATTCAAAGATCACGGTAATCTTTGGGACTGGTTGAGTCTGCTGTTGGTACCTGTGATTGTGGCTGGTCTGCCAATCTGGTATAGCATACGCCAAAGCCGCAGTAACTCTGAATCGTTACAACATGAGATTGGTTGACACTGATGAGTAACGCGGGTATGACTGGCATACCCGCGTCTGTTAACCTGAAAATGTTGCCCATTCCGGCAGGAGCAACTACGCAATCTCAGGCTTTCACACCTGGGGTCTCGTTTGATAGCTCAATCTTAATTTCCGTTACGAGAAGAACTCACCATTGCGCTCGCTTCCAATCTCAGCAAAGACGGTTGTCGAAGTATTCGCGGGGTCGGATACGAATTTGAAATCCTTCCTGCGCGCTGACCACCGAATGGTGGCGCTATCCTCAATCGCATGGAGGTCGAACTCGTTCTGCTGATCGTGTGTATGGACTCGCTTCTTCACTCCGCTCCAACGAATGTGAAATGAAACATTCGCTGGTACTGAAGGGCCATCTTTCAGAGCGTTTACTATATCGTGATAGTCTTCGACATCTACGTCTGTGAGATCTATCGATGCCGTTGCATCATCGAGATCAACCTCTACGCTGTCATCAGGAACGCGTATCGTCCAGAACAGTCCGCTTGGAGCAATTCCCGGGTTGAAGTCGTGGATCTGATTAGGAGGAGCAACCTGCCCCTTATAAAGATCCAGTCAGATGAAGCTGAACGTGCCGTTATGCTTTTTCCCATCCAACCCAATGTACACACCCTGCATAAAACGCATATCGACGTCGAAGAGGAGGGATCTGGCGGTGCCAGTGTCTGTATTTGTGCCTGTTCCGGTACCCTGGAGTGCTGCCACACCAATTGAACCGTGGAAATCGGTGATCAGCGATGGCTCTGCACCATGCCCGGGTAGGAAGACGTGGAAAACCTCGGTTCCGGGACCAAAGGGCTGGATGCCTCCGGGAATGGGCCTCGGAGCGTTTCCGTGCGCCAGCGCCAACCCTGGCATCCAGAGTCCTGAGCCTAGCACGACACCTGTGGTGGCCGCGGCCGCTGTCATGAACTGGCGTCGCGACAGCAGAGCGCGTTCCCAAAAATGAGGGTGACCAACGTAATGGTTGCCATGTGGAGATTCCACAAATGTTGTGAAATCTCTGTCTCTGATACTCAACGTACTCTCCTTTCTAGACACTTATGCCGGATATACAACAAAAGGAGCACAACATTAGAGCCTGAACTGGTTGAAAATGCGCATGGTATTGTTCAGATGATCAAGCAGAATCAGGCCTTCAATCAAAAAGGTGGCTCCGTGTTCACCTTTAACCCTTGTAGCCTCGAACCAGGTGCGGAAGATGCACACTCGCTTCTAGCTCTAGCAGACCCCTCGCCAGAGCAAGCAAGGTATCAAAGAGTACCTGGTAATGCTAGGTTCGAGACATCCTAAGAAAAACAACAGAAAAAAGTTGCCGAATGTACGACTGGTATGCATCACTGAAATTTTACTGCAAAGTACATTTCGCTATATAAAATATAGTTGAAGTTTGGTATTTTGTCAACTATTGTTTCAAATGAAAAGACATTTTGCTTTATTTCAGGTTGTGCGAAATTGCTCCTTCTTTTTGTGATTCATTTGGGAAGGGCCGTGGTATTCATAAGCATTTCATTTATAACTTTCACAATTTCTCTTCATTGTCGAAAATACCGCTCACATAGCGCTCATTTTGAGCGCTATTTTTAAGCACAACCATTGCTCACTCTAAGTTGCAGGTCTTAGTCTAGAGGAGCTTGTACTCCTCATCAAAGCGCCAATCATCGAGTGCCTCTATCTCTACATCCAGGTGAGGGTGTAACGGATCAATATATTTGAGCAAGTGAATACTCACCACCCGGTTATCGTTCAGCCCCAAGCTTTCGCAGAGCGCATCCTGAGCAATCTTCAGGCCTCCATCAAGATCACGTTTGAGGGGCGTTTCGAAGTAGAATGCCAGCAGGAGTGAAAGGTAACCCTGACGCAAGCGATCATGCAATTCGTCATTTAGTATACCTTCACGCTCCATGTACGCAAGCTTCTTTTTCACATCAAGCTTGAAACGCCTGGCTACTGCTGTACTAACACGATGTCCATTGACCGTCGCATATTGTTCGTTGATACCAGGAGGGATGGGGAGTGCCAGGCAAAGTATGTTATTCTTACCTGCATGTTGACCGGACATGATACTATCCTCTAGAACGCTAACCAGGTGATTGACCCTGGTGTACCATAACCGAACCAGGAAATACGTAAAAACTTTAGCTCATCTCATGATGGGCCATTTCGTGTGCAGGTTTACTCATCATTCGCAGCATGGGTAAGCCACCGGTGCGGATAAATCTGATGACAAGAATTGCTGCTAGCAGGAGAAAAATGATATTGAGGACAGTAGTGTAGTTCCAGGTGACACCCTCTGTAATTGCAACCACATCACGATTAGTAGGAATAATGCCAAGCGCCCCAAAAACAAACTCGACGACATAGCCAGCAGCGGCCATCGTCACGTAGAACGTCAGCAGAATATAGCTCATAACCCTCCATCCGTAATATTTGCGGTAGATATCGAGAATAGGCAAGATGATCAGATCTGCAAAGATAAAACTGACTACTCCACCAAAACTAATCCCACCTCTCCAAAGTACTGCAGCCAGCGGAACATTACCAATGGAACAGACAAAACTCACTATCGCGACGAGCGGACCGACGAGAGGTCCTATAATTTTTGAGATCGTTGGATTGTTAGAGAAGAAAAACGCATTCCAGAACGAATCTGGAACCCAGGCGGCTAATGCTCCCGCAATAAGAAGTCCAAGCGCAATATCAACCCAGACCGAAGCCCAGTCCATCACAAACACATTGCTGACTGCTGTGAATCCCTTTCCACTGAATAACTTCGAGAAAAAGGAACCCTCTGAAAGGCTCATATCCATAGCGGCATGCCCTTCCATCCTGCCCAACAATCCTTTATCTGCATTCGCTCGTGCCACTTCTACAAGTTTTGGAGTCAGAGTCATACGGAAAATCAGCCCAATCAAGATGACCATTATGATGCCACCAAAATACTCTGCTGCTGTGAATTGCCATCCCAGGATTACAAATAGAATGACCCCTAGCTCTATCACAAGATTAGTGGAGGCCAGTTCAAAGGCCATGGAAGAGACAAAACTGGCGCCCTTTTGAAAGATAGAACGAGCAAGAGCAACAGCTGCATAAGAACAAGAGCTAGAGGCAATACCATAAAGCGTGGCAAATGTCAGGCACTTTGGACCTTTGCAACCAAGTGTTTTTGCCATCGCATTGTGAGATACCACAGACTGGACAATAGCTGAGAGGGTAAAGCCCAAAATTAACGGCCAGAGAATCTCCCAAAACATACTGAAAGACATGAATAATGCTTGACCAATGCTGTTCAGTACCTGCACGAACTTTCTCTCGTTCTTGTATCGGATGATGGCAACTATACCCTAAAACCATCACGATCTATTTCAGGGCGATCAACAAAGCGCTCCCTTTTGATATTATTGTGCAATGGCGACACCATTTCTAAATATCCCTCAATGGTCTGCATGGCAAAAGAGGGCATTGGTTCTGTCGGCACTGCAACTTTCCGCGTACGCTCTCCCGGGCGGTCTGTAGGAAGTGTCATTACGTTCACACCCAACTTATTCATGACAAGCATATTGCGTTGTGCCAGTAATCTACTGGGCACATAAGAGTAGAGGGGATCTAACATTTCGGCAAGTTGCAGCTCAATTTGGCTGCGAGTGTGTCCATAAATTGCACAGGCGTCCCGCACCTCAAATCTCAAGTCTTCTTCTGGTAAGGCAAAGATAGCATCTAATGCTTGCATCAAATTCATACTTCTGTTGAGCAAGGTCAGACGACCATGTATAAGACGTCTCACCAGGCCATCATCTGCAGCGTGTGTAGTTTTGGCATCCATTATCTGATGAGTAAGATCAACGAAAGGGAACCCATCTAATTTTGCGTGCAGGAACGCAATGACATCAGCGGTATCTCCCTCTTGCCAACGCCGTAAGAGATCCAGACAATAGCTGCCTTCAAAGCGTTCAATATTCTTGTAAATACTCAGCAATCGATCCTTGCATTCACAGACCCAGAGCGCATGAAGATAGTGGACTGACTCCATAACTGGAAAAGTAGAGAAGCGCCGCTGCCCATGCACCTCCTGGACGAAGTAAAAACTTGCCTCAAATTCGGGTTGGAGCCGCTCAAATGCTTCGAGCTTCTGTTTTGCCAGTTTTTCTGTGGCCAGAGTTGTTACCATGTTAGTTTTCTCCACTGGGTATTGCAAGGTACAGGTACTAGCTATTTTATATTACCATTACTCGACACCTGTTGGAGAATGCCCGGCATTGCCTTTTCGCTCTCCATGAGTTGGGGTTATTCGTTCGAGTGTCAGTCGCGTTGGGACGGTTTGATCGCTAATAAGCAAAGCCACAGTCACTACCCCATTGCCGTAGGTGACGTTAGCAGACTCTCCATTGACGGGAGCAGGCAACTCCAGATCGCGATGATAGATTCCAACGCTCCACTCATCAAGCAGGAGTTCTTTGACATCCTTTAGCATACCACGCAGTTCTCCATAGAGGACCAGGTGACCACCGTCAGTAACTTCGATCGCAATGTTCTCTGGCTCAAGACCAGGCATTGGAGCTACAACCATTAAGCGATCGCCTGTTTTGTACACTTTGACCGGAATTTCCTGCAACTTCAACTGCTCTTGCATTCTCTTCTCCTCTCGTTCCTCACTGATTACAAAGTACATTCGAAAATTCCATCCACGTAGAGCACGATTCATGCAATAAAACAGTCTCAGCATAATTCATAGCACGCCCTCAACACCTACAAGTCCTACCAGTGATGCTGGCTGCTATGGTGATCCCATTCCTGTCCGTGCTATTCTCCCGGCACTACCCAAAGGAGCAGAAAAGCTCCGGTAGGCATGAGCCTCCGGCTGGGTAGAGGGATGGTTGCGATATCACAGCTGAGGGTAAATTTATAAGGTCCACACCGTCGCATCGCTAAACGCTACTTCTGTCAAGTATGGTCCAAAAGTTTTAGCGAGGACACCTATCTTACCTTTACTATAATTGTTATCTTTAACCTCATCAATATGTTGACCATTCACAAAAAGATCAATTTTATTTTCTTGCGCAACAACTGCGATGGTGTACTGTTGATTGACCCCATACTCGATTGTTTTTGAAAACCCTTCAGTCAATAGCGGATTGAGATTAAAGTCTGGCTGACCCGAGGGGGGATCTTGTGTATAGCGAATGAGACCGTAATTGCATATCTTAGTGCTATCGTTATGGCACATGTAATTGCGATTTCGACAAATGAAAAAGTAGTAGAAACCTTTCCCTTGACCCCGAAAGGTAACGCCTCCACAGTCTCCAGCGATAAACGTCATTGTGACCTGATAGGCAAAGTTGTTGAAGATGAAAGAGTTTGAGGTCGTAGAAAGTGGTTCTGGTACGCAAGGATGAAACGTAACCCCAGTATCCCCATAAACTCTCACATGCAAGGAATTATCTAAGTACTGGCAGCTACCGTAAAGTGGTGAAAGGGTAGTTGTTGGAGTGGGTGTAGAAGCCGAGTTATTACCCTTATTGTCATCTTTCAAAGAGTCAGAGAAGACCAATTTCCCAGTGCCATAAAGTTTTGAGAGATATCTGGGTAGCGCATCAGGCGTAGAAGTTGCATTTACCGTGGTGGTATTCTTTTGCAGAGTACTAAGCGCAAATGAACTTGTTACGTAACATATTCCTAAACTTGCAGCCAGGGCAACAAGCGCAAAACTAATTTTTAGAACAGGTGTGTTTTTGGTGCGACGCTTTTTAAGTGGTACAGGAGGAAGCGTGGGTTTGACCTCATTCCTGGCAAGAGAATTAAAAACAGGAACAGTGTGTTGAAACGTTGGGGTCGTCTGAGAGGCAACTTCTTCTGCAACTATGGGGGCTATCAAGATTGTGACTATAAGCACCCCTACTGGATTGTTATAGGTAGTAGGTCTGCCAAAACTTTCCAGGCGAATGACCTGACCATGATTCACCCCTGGAGGTATAGGCACAATGACCTGCCTTCCTCCAGGCAGAGGAAGCAACCGATTTGTTCCAGTGCGAGCTTCAAGCGCAGAAATTGTCAAGGTTTGATGCATATTGCCGCTATTCAGCACAGCTCGTTGAAAAGCATGCGCAAAGGCCGAAACAGAACTATAGCGTCTATCAGGGTTCTTCTCAAGCGCGCGCAGAAATACGGCATCAAGTTCCTGGGGTAAGGCAGGATTGATTATACTCGGCGGACTCGGAGTAACATGAACGTGTTGATGCCACATATGTTGGTAGCCATTGCCCATGAAAGGAGGACGTCCTGTAAGCAATTCGTAGGCCATCACTGCGAGCGCGTATTGGTCGGTTGCGGGGACAGGATGCCCTTCCCACTGTTCCGGGGCCATATACGTTGGGGTGCCACGAATAACCTGGCTTTCACTGGTCATCATCATAACTTTGGCAACGCCAAAATCGGCCAGTTGCAGATGTAACTCACTCGGATGCTCAGCATTACCTTGAACGAGAAAATTTGAGGGCTTCACATCCTGGTGAATTATCTGCCGGTCATGAGCATGTTGTAAGGCAAGCGCAGCCTGGTCTACAATACGCTCAACAGCAGCCAGTGGCAGCGGATGTTCACCATAGTGCGTTCTCTTCCAATCTGCCAATGAGCCTGCCTGTCGATATGGCATCACCATATACATCAGCGCAATTCCATCGACGCTTTGCTCACCCGAATCGTAAAGAGGAAGTATATTCGTTTGATCAAGCTGCGCAATAGCCTGAGCCTCACGCAAGAAGAGACGAGCAGCGTCTTTCGCAGCATCAGTCTCGGCAAAGCGAAGCGCATCGGTATCAATAACTTTGATCGCCACCTGCCGGTGAAGGAGTGTATCTACCGCAAGATATACCTCACCCATGCCCCCGCTCTTGAGCAAGCGCACAAGCCGGTAGTGGCTGAGTTGTTGTCCTTCTGCTAACATAGTCTCTCCCCTTGACTCAGAAGAAAGCAAACAATTCAGCGAACTCTCATTGATGAAGTGAATGATTGTTTCTATAGAAGTAGACGTAAGAGGAATGGATTAATAAAATTTGCCTTGGTCTGCCTATACGAATGTAAACTTGTGCCTGTTACCAGCTCACTACTGAAACCTCCTTGACAATAAAGTGATCTTATCTTATAATAGTGAATGAACATACATTCATTAAAATGAATATTCATTCAATAGCTTGATCTTAGATATCTCATACGACAAAATTAGAAGGTTAGTGAAATTCTTCCCATATTTAGGAACCTCTGAAATACATACAAAGATTGAGAAAACCTCTCTTTGAAGGAATACAGCTCATGGTAGACACCCATAATCCAATTCAAGAACTCGTAAAAAAAGCCCGGCGCAACCAAATTCTTGATGCTGCTTCAAAGGTGTTCGCTGAAAAAGGCTTTCATTCTACAACGATCAAGGATATTGCGAGAGAGGCTGGCATTGCAGACGGCACCATCTATAACTACTTCAAGAACAAGACGGCACTGATGCTGGGTATTTTTGATCGCTTGAATGAATCTGACCAGCGAGTTGAAGACTTCTCGAAGTTCACCGAAGTAGACTTCCGCAGTTTTATGAAAGCCTATTTGCGACACCGATTAACAGTACTCCAGGCTGGTAACTTTGAGGTGTTCAGGGTTGTTCTTTCGGAGCTCATGGTCAACAAAGAACTTAGAGAGCTTTACTGCCAGAAGATACTCGAACCTACCTTTTCAATGGCAGAAGCTTACTTTCAACAGCGGACAGCACAGCACATCTTTAAGCCAATCAATATCAGCCTGGCGATGCGTGCTATATCTGGCATGGTGCTTGGCCTGATCATGGAACACATTATAGGTGACCAGACACTAAAGACGAAGTGGGATGAACTACCAGATTTTCTAACCGACATGATCCTGGACGGACTGGGGAGGGACAAATCATGACAGTGACACAAGTTGACGTGACTAACGCAACATTCAAGGCAAATCCGTTTCCATTTTACGCGCAACTGCGTGCTGAAGCGCCTGTTTTCCCGGTGACCGTGCCTATGCCCACCAAGCAGCGTGCCTGGCTGATTACACGCTATAGCGATGTGCAAGATGTGTTGAAAGACGCACGTTTTGCCAAAAATCCCCACAATGCCATGTCACCAGAGCAATTGAAAAAGAAGCCCTGGATACCGTCAATGTTCAAGCCTCTTGAGCAAAATATGCTTGACCTGGACAGTCCTGACCACACAAGGTTGCGGGCGCTCGTTCACAAGGCATTTACGCCGCGCCTGATCGAGCAGATGCGCGACGAAATACAGACATTGACTGATGAGTTATTGGACGCAGCAGAGCCGAAGGGCAGTATGGACTTGATCGCGGATTTCGCCTTGCCACTGCCGCTCACGATAATTGGGCGCATTTTGGGAGTACCTGCTCAAGACAATGAAAAGTTTCACCACTGGACGAAGACACTTCTTTCGGCGGGGACGAAGATGAATTACTTTGTGGTCATCCCCACCATCATGAGCTTTATGCGGTACTTGAAGAAACTCATCAAAGAGCGGCGAGCGCACCCCAAAGACGACCTGGTCACGGCACTGGTCCAGGCCAAGGATGGCAGCGATAAACTGAGTGGAGATGAAGTTCTGGCAATGATCTTTCTTTTGTTGGTCGCGGGTCACGAAACAACCGTTAACTTAATTGGTAGCGGATCCTTAGCGCTGTTGGAACACCCCGATCAGTTGGAAAAGTTGCGTATTGAGCCAGCGATCATCAAGCCTGCGATTGAAGAACTGTTGCGCTTTGTATGCCCGGTTGAAATGGCGACCGAACGATATGCTCGTGAAGACATCACGATTGCGGGAACAACAATTCCGCGTGGCGAACTGGTACTGGCTGTTCTCGGTTCGGCAAACCGTGATGCAGACTACTTTGATAATCCTGATTCCCTGGACGTAACTCGCGAGAACAACAAACATTTGGCTTTCGGTTTGGGCGCGCATTACTGTCTTGGCGCCCCATTGTCCCGGCTTGAAGGGCAAATCGCGATTAGTACACTGATTCGGCGAATGCCCAATTTGCGTCTAAGCATTGCGCCAGCCCAAATTCGCTGGCGCGGTGGGATCATCCTGCGCGGATTAGAAGCACTGCCTGTATCATTCTAGAAGCAAATTTTCCAGAGGAGACCTCCAATGAATGACCTTCATCAAAAGCTGACAGTTCAGAGATTATCAGCAGTTATCATCGCATTTTTCGTGCTGGCTGCTGTTAGTGTGTTGGCAGTGTATCTCGCCGACCCAACCATTTACACGAAAGTGCTCATGCTCGAATCGACTACAGCTGATAGATACCCCTTACCGGGAACGCTTTTTCTTATGGCTTTACTGATTTTTATCACAGTTTTGATTGTTGGTGTGCTGCGCCATTGGCGCTGGTTGTTCTGGCTGCTTCTTGTTGCCAACAGTTTCTCAATCCTGGAGGTTCCAGCGACGATACTACAATTGAATGGCGTTATTCCCAATCCTTACCCTGTCTGGTATAGTCTTTATCGCATGAGCATTGCTGTTATTCAAGTAGGAATTGCGATTTGGATGATACGCATCTATTATCAATATGGTGTTTGGGGTATGGGTCGGAAAAAGCATGAAGCTCAACGGTCTAACTCTGGGATGTGACTTCCACTCAACTTTTTGAGGCCACAAACTCCATCGCTTCTCTCGCCAGGGACAGCCATTCGGGATATGGCAAGGATTCCTTCCTGAGACAGCCATATGAACCGCTAAAGCAGCAAACGCTTCTTTTGCATGGCGACGACCACTAGAGCATTTTCATCTGGCGAGCAGCGTTCTTCTTTTTGCGCTTTGGCTTTGCTTTTTGGGGCGATAGAGTGGCACGTATGTTGGCTGCTGTTCTTTTGTTTGAGTGTTTGGTGAGGACCTGGATGTCAAAATGTTATGACCCCAATACGGCCAATTCATGGAACTCCGTCACATGTAGTGACGTTGGAAAAAGAGCCATGCAGGACAGGGAAAAAATTGTCCGCTCCACCAGGAAACGACCTTCATCCCAGATCAGTTCGCCGAGATCTGAGGTGCTTGTTCATCTGCTCCGACGATCGAAGCCTATGGCTGTGACGCTGTCCCTCCTGCTCGTTCCAGGTGCTTTCCCGCAATCAACCACCAGGCAGCCAACGCACTCAGCAGAGCCAAGGCTGCACCAAGCAGCGCGACCAGGCAAAAAGCGCTCACGAATGACTCATCGACCGCTCGCTTGAGCGCTGCCTGCGCCGGTGTTCCAGAACGGATGCCCATGTATTTCCCGCTTTCCATTGTATCATCTCTTTGGCCAATGCCAGAAGAGTCGATGGCACCTCTCCTCCTCATCACCAAGACTGACGGAGTTCCATCACCTGTCCCATCCTTTTGAACCAGAGAGTGTCCCCAGAAGACAGGAACGCTGACAAATCAGCACCCCAGGCGTGGCCATGTTTATCTCACCTTGACGACAACCTTGCCCTTGGCACGCCCTGTTTCGACGTAAGCCAGAGCCTCTTTGGTCGCTTCGAAGGGAAAGACCCGATCCATCACTGGGCGGATGATCCCAGACTCAATGAGAGACCCGATCTCGCGTAATTGATCTCCGCTTGCTCTCATGAACAGAAAGGAATAGCTGACGTGATGACGTTTGGCTTTGTTCCGAATTCGATAGCTCAACAGGCGCATTGCCAGTCTCACGATCCAAGACAATCCCCTGTCTTTCGCAAACTCGGGATCAGGTGGACCGGAGATCGAGATGAGCTTTCCCCCAGGTTTGAGCACGCGGAGAGATTTTTCGAGCGTCTCTGCGCCCAGACTATTCAACACCACATCGTAATCCTGCAGGATGTGTTCGAACTCGTCTTTCCGGTAATCGATGACCAGATCTGCACCCAGGCGCTTCACCCACTCGAGATTCGCCGTGCTCGTGGTCGTCGCGACGGTCGCACCAAGATGCTTGGCCAGCTGAATGGCAACGGTTCCGACCCCACCGGAGCCTGCGTGGATGAGCACTTTTTGCCCTGCCTTCAGATGCGCTCGTTCGACCAGCACTTGCCAGGCGGTCAAGCCGACCAGAGGGATGGAAGCCGCTTCTTCCATGGTGAGGTTTTTGGGCTTCTTCGCCACGGCATCTGCTTGGATCGCAATGCATTCCGCGAACGCACCGATGCGATCGTCATCTGGCCGCGCATAGACCTCGTCGCCTGGCTTGAAGCGCTGCACGCGCGATCCGACTCGGACGACGACCCCAGCCACCTCATTGCCCAAAATGAGTGGGAAGCGATACGGCAAAAAGCGTTTGAACTCTCCGTCTCTGATTTTGGCATCCAGCAGGTTGACACCAGCGGCGTGGATCTGGACCAAGACGTCATCCTCCCGCAGCTCCGG
>WNGE01000830.1_pt1 | contig 68980 bp, 57 predicted proteins | sample 5400651 | NCBI WGS metagenome assembly WNGE01 (sample SAMN13153370, study PRJNA577476) | soil metagenome | isolation source: 60 cm soil or saprolite under grassland replicate 2 | place: USA:California | collected 2016-06-15 | reverse complement strand
TAGGCCGGACGGCACGCCTCGATGGACTTTCCCGTCGAACTCTTGATCAACGCCATCGTGGCCGGGCTCCTGCTCGGCGGCTTCTACGCCGCCGTGACCGCGGGCATCTCCATCGCGTTCGGCATCCTCGACATCGTCAATATCGCGCACCCGGCGTTCATCATCCTGGGCTCGTACATCGCCTATATCGTCAACACCAATTTCGGCATCGATCCGATCTTCGTGAGCCTGATCATGCTGCCGGCGTTCTACGTGCTGGGCGGCGCGGTCTATCAGGTCTATTACGCCTCGTTCGAGCGGCGCGGGCAGGAATCCCTGCGCGGGCTGGCGTTCTTTTTCGGCCTGCTGTTCATCACCGAGGTCGGCCTCGTCCTGGTGTTCGGGGTCGATTATCGCTACGTCGAAGCGAGCTACATCGGGCCGACGCTGCGGTTCTCCTTCATCGACCTGCCGCTTCGCATGCTGATCCCGTGCGCCGTCTCGCTGCTGATGATGGCGTGCCTGCAGCTCTATCTCACCCGCACCTTCATCGGTCGCGCCATCATGGCGGTCTCGCAGGACCAACTGGCGCTGCGGCTGATGGCTGCGGACCCGGTGCGGATCAAGCGCGTCGCCTTCGGCATCTCGATCGGCACCGCGGCGATCGCCGGCGCGTTCCTGATCGTGATCCAGCCGGTCGAGCCCTCGGTCGGCCGCGAATACATCGGCCGCGTGTTCGCGATCTGCGTGCTGGGCGGCATGGGCAGCCTGCCAGGAACCGTGCTGGCCGCGATGCTGCTCGGCGTCGTCGAAAGCATCACCGCGACGTTCTACGGCCCGTCGTGGGCGCCCGCCGTCGCTTTCGGCATCTTGCTGCTGACGCTGGCGTTGCGGCCGGCCGGGATTCTGGGGCGATAACGTGCGTTCCTGGATCTTTCTCCTCGTCACGGTCGCGATCGGCGCCGTCGTGTTCTTCGGCGCGCGCTATCTCCACAACGATTATCTGTTCTTCGCCGGCTACGTGGTGCTGGAATATCTGGTGCTGGCGACCGCGTGGAATATCCTGGGCGGCTATTGCGGCTACGTGAATTTCGGCACCGCGGCGTTCTTCGCGCTCGGCGCCTACACCTCGGTCGCGATCCACAAGTTTTGGCCGATGCCGATCCCGGTGCTGATCCTGCTCGGCGGCACCGTGTCCGGCGTCGTCGGTCTGGGCATGGGCTATCTCACGTTGCGGCTGCGCGGCGCCTTCTTCTCGATCGCCACGCTGGCGCTCGCGGTCGTGGTGCAGACGCTGATCACCAATTGGGACTACGTCGGCGGCTCGCGCGGCGCCTATGTGGTGCGCCCGGCCATGGTGCCGTTGGTCGGCAGCTATATCCAATATCTGTTCCTGGTCATGCTGGCGCTGGCGATCATCGCCGTATTCGCCGCGCGCATGATCGAGCGCTCCTGGCTCGGCTACGGCTTCGCCAGCATCCGCGACGACGAGCTGGCGGCGGAAGCCTCCGGCGTGCCCACGCTGCGATTGAAGCTCGTTGCCACCACGCTGAGCGGCGCGTTCATGGGCATGGCGGGCGCGCCGCTGCCCTATTACGTCGGCTATCTCGATCCGGCTTCCGGCTTCAATCTCGCCTATGCGGTGAACAGCATCGCCATGCCGCTGGTCGGCGGCACCACGACCTGGATCGGCCCGGTGATCGGCGCGCTGCTGCTCGGCACCGTCCAGCAGGTCGCGACCGTGACCATCTCCTCGGCCGTCAATCTGCTCATTGTCGGAGTGGTGCTGGTCGCCTTCGTGATCATCGCGCCGAACGGCATCGTCGGGCTCGTCGAGACGCGATTGCGCGCGAGGAGCGATCGATGAGCGCCCCACTGCTCGAAGTCGAGGATCTCGGCAAACGGTTCGGCGGGTTCGTCGCGCTCGAAGGCATCGGTCTTTCCGTCTCGTCCGGCGAGCGGGTGGGACTGATCGGGCCCAACGGATCCGGCAAGAGCACGCTCGTCAACTGCCTGTGCGGGACGCTGCGCAACGAGACCGGCACGGTCAAGTTCGACGGCATCGAGCTCGACGGCTACTCGGCGCATGAGCGCACGCGGCTGGGCATGGCGCGCAGCTTCCAGCTGCCGCGCCCGTTCTTCAGCATGACGCTTGCCGACAATCTGCGCATTCCGCTGCTCTACGCGGTGGCCGCAAGACGCGGCTCGCATCTGACCGCCGCCGAGATCGAGGCGCGCTGCGCGGAGCTGTTGGGGCTGGTCGGGCTCTCGGCCAAGTCGCGAAGATGGCCGCGCGATCTCACCCAGGTCGAGATGCGCAAGCTCGAGCTCGCCCGCACCATGGCGGCCGAGCCCAAGCTCCTGATCGCCGACGAAGCCATGGCCGGCCTGTCGCATTCGGAAATCGACGACATTCTCGCGCTGCTGGTGAAGCTCAACGAGCGGGGCGTCACCATCGTGCTGATCGAGCACATCATGCGCGCGGTGATGCATTTCTCGCAGCGGCTGATCGTGCTGGTGTCGGGGCGGAAAATCGCCGACGGCTCGCCGCAAGAGGTGATCCAGGATCCGGAGGTCGTGCGGGCCTATGTCGGGGAATAGTATCACGGTCAGCGGCGTTCATGCCGGCTACGGCGCCGTGCGCGCGCTCGAGGACGTGTCGCTCGACGTGAAATCCGGCGAGACCGTGGTCCTGCTCGGCACCAACGGCAACGGCAAGAGCACGCTGATGAAATGCATCATGGGCATGGTACGGCCGAGCGCGGGGAGCATTTTCGCGGAGATCGACGGCAAGAAGCACAATCTGGTCGGGCGCAGCACCGAGGCGATCGTCAATCTCGGCATCGCGCTCGTCCCCGAGGGCCGCCGCCTGTTTCCCAAGCTCACGGTCGAGGAGAATCTCTTGCTGGGCGCGTTCCGCGCTACCGCGCGGGCGAAGATCGCCGACAATTTCGCGTTCTGCTTCGAGGCGTTTCCGCGGCTCGCGGAGCGGAAAAAACAGCTCGCCGGGAGTCTCAGCGGCGGCGAACAGCAGATGCTGGCGCTCGGGCGGGCGCTGATGCTCGCCCCGCGCATCCTGCTGATCGACGAGCCCTCGGTCGGGCTCGCGCCGATCCTGGTGCGCCGCACCATCGACAAGATCAAGGAGCTCAAGGAGCAATATCGGCTCACCGTGCTGATGGCCGAGCAGAATTTCATCCAGGCGATCCGCATCGCCGACCGCGGCTACGTCATCGTCCACGGCCGCATCGCCTTCGAGGGCCGCTCCGCCGAGGAGCTCAACAACAACGATCTGATTAGGAAATTTTATTTGGGACTGTGAGCCCGCCGCTTGCTCGGAAACCCTCTTCCGCACCGGGAGAGGGTGACGGAGTTCGTGGCCCGATTATTCCTTCGCCTTCGCGTAGGGATAGATCACGCTGCCGGATTTGTACGGGTCGGGCGCGACCACGACCTGGGTCGCGATGTCCCGGAATTGATCGATCGCATTGCCCTTGATGTGCTGGAACTGCACTTGCAGCACGCGCGACTGCGCCCATTCCCCGCCCTTGCCGAACTTCACGTCCCCGACCACGGTCTGGAACGTGTTGCTGCGCACGTAATCGGCGAGCTTGTCGTCGTCGAGGCTCTTGGTCGCCTCGACCGCCTGGCCCAGCACCTGCAGATAGGCGTAGCCCCACGGCGCCATGTAATAGCCGAGCGGATCGACGCCCTCGCCGGCCGCGCGCGCCTGGTATTTCTTCATCATGTCGAGCACGCCCGGGAATTCCATGCTCTTGACCGGCAGCCAGAAATCGTAGTTGACGAAGCCGTTGAGCAGCGGCCCGAGCTGGGTCTTGAACACGCTCGCCTGCAGGCCGACCATGCCGCCGCCGATCATCTTCGGCTTGAAGCCGATCTCGTTGATCGCCCGCACCATGCCGACCGAATCCAGCGGATAGGAGCAGATGACCGCGAGATCGGGATTGGCCGCCTGCATGCCGCGGACGATGGGGCTGAAGTCGGTCGTCGCCGGCGGATAGTTGCGGTCGTAGACGATCTTGAGCCCGGCCGCCTTGGCGTTCTCGTGCGCGCCGTCGGAAGCGTTGCGCGAGAATTCGGCATCGGCGCCGACGATCGCCACGGTCTTCGGCTTGGGATCTTGGGCCATCGCCACGTCGAAGAAGCCCTTGGTGAAGGCCGGCTTCGGCTCGGGGCCGGACGGGATCATGGCGAAATATTTGGGATAATCGAACTCCTTGTTCACCGCGAGACCGAGCATGCCGATGAACAGCCGATTTTTCTGCATCACCACCGGCATCGCCGGCGCCAGCATGTTGGTGGCGTAGCCGCCGACGATGAGATCGACGTGATCGACGTCGAGCAGCTTGGTGTAGATCGCCGGCACTTCCGAGGGACTGCTCTTGTCGTCGTAATAGACGAGCTGGACCGGGCGGCCGAGCAGCCCGCCCTTGGCGTTGATGTCTTCCTCCCAGATCTTCATGGCGAGCAGCGCCGACTTGCCGTTGGGGGCGAGCGGTCCGGTCAGCGCCATGCCGAAGCCGATGCGCAGCGGGTCGGCGGCGTTCCCCGGCAACGCGCCGAGCGCGAGCGCGAAAACGGCGAGCGCCGCGGCTGCGAGCCAGGCGTACGTGCGTTCTCTCAAATATCTCGCCATTGACGTTTCCTCCCAGGGACTGAATTGTTTTCAAAAGCCTTTATGCCCCAAAGCGTGGGCCGCCGCCAAGCCGGCGGGCGAAAAAGTCGACCCGAACCGTTAAGGTGCGCCCTCCACCCCCTCGACGATGACGTTCTCGACCTCGCCGGCGCCGTGGCGGCGAAACGCGGCGGCTCTCGCGTATTCGGGCGAGTTGAAGCAGGCGACCGCCCGATCGAAGCTCGGGAACTCGATCACGATGAAGCGATGAAACTTCTCCGGCCCTTCCATGATGCGGAACTTGCCCCCGCGCGCGAGAACCTTGCCGCCGTGGCGGGCAATGATGTCGGGCACGAGATCCGTGTACTTCTTGTATTCGATCGGATCGACGACGCGCGACCGCGCGACCCAATAGGCCGGCATGAAGGACCTCCCTTTGCAATGCTCCCGCGGCTGCCGATACATTGGCGCGATCGGAGGGCTTGAACCATGCCGACCCTGATCGACCTCTCGGTGCCGCTGGAGAACGACGTCGCGGCCGATCCTCCCGGCTTCGGCCCGCAAATCAAGTACCGCAATCACCGCGAGACGGCGCCGGAGGTGGTGCGTTTCTTCCCCGGGCTGCGCGTCGAGGACCTGCCCGACGGCGAAGGCTGGGCGATCGAGCACGTCACGCTTGTCACCCACAACGGCACGCATCTCGACGCGCCGTATCACTTCCACTCTACCATGAACCGCGGGGAGCGTTCGCTCACCATCGACGAGGTGCCGCTCGAATGGTGTTTTCAGCCAGCCGTCAAGCTCGATTTCCGCAAATTCCCCGACGGCTATGTGGCGACCGCGCGCGATGTCGAGACCGAGCTCGAGCGCATCGGCCATGAGCTAAAACCGCTGGAGATCGTGCTGGTGAACACCGCGGCCGGCGCCGCATATGGCCAGCCGCATTACGTCTCGACCGGCTGCGGCATGGGGCGAGAAGCCACCCTCTATCTGCTCGAGCGCGGCGTGCGGGTCACCGGTATCGATGGCTGGAGCTGGGATGCCCCGTTCGTGCATACCGCGAAAAAATTCGCCCAAACCCGCGATCCGGGCCTGATCTGGGAAGGCCACAAGGCCGGCCGCGAGATCGGCTATTGCCATATCGAGAAGCTGCACGATCTCGAACGCCTGCCGGCGACCGGCTTCAAGGTAAGCTGCTTCCCGGTCAAGGTGCGCGCCGGATCCGCCGGCTGGACCCGCGCGGTCGCCATTCTCGATTAGCCTGGCGGAATCGACATCCGGGCCCGTGAATGGGAGATGCGAGGCCGGCGCATGGCTCCCATGACGCATGGCTCCCATATTGACACGGGCGTGCTTCCCCCTTCGGTTCCGCTCGGCAAGCCGCGATCCCTCATCCCCAACGGGCCATCCCCGATGGGCCACTCGTGCACAGACGGTGTTTCATGAACGTTCAGGATCCTGCGATCGATTGGGCAGTGCAGAAGTTCGCCACCGGCCAGCCGGTGTCGCGCACCGAGGATCCGAAGCTGGTGCGCGGCCAGGGCAGTTACACCGACGACGTGCGGCTGCCGGGCCAGGCCTATGCGGCGATGGTGCGCAGCCGCCATGCCCATGGCGTGATCCGCAACATCGACGTATCGGCGGCCCGCGACATGCCGGGCGTGCTCGGCGCATTCACCGGGCAGGATCTCGCCGCCGCCGGCTATGGCACGCTCAAATGCATCGTTGCGTTCAAGAATCGCGACGGCTCGGAAATGCGAAAGCCGCCGCGCCCGGCGCTGCCGACCGACAAGGTGCGCTTCGTGGGTGATCCGGTGGCGTTCGTGGTCGCCGAGACTGCGGCGCAGGCGCGGGAAGCCGCCGAGGCGGTCGCCGTCGAGATCGAGCCGCTGCCGGCGGTGACCCGCGCGAGCGAGGCGGCGAAACCGGGAGCAACGGTGCTCTACGAGGAAGCGCCCGACAACGTCGCGCTCGATTATCATTACGGCGACACGGACAAGGTCGCGGAGGCATTCGCGCGGGCCGCTCACGTCGTTCGTCAGCAATTCGTCAACAGCCGCGTGGTCGTCAACGCAATGGAGCCGCGCGCCGCGGTCGCGGCTTACGACGCCGAGGCCGAAAGCTTCACGTTGCACGTCGGCTGCCAGGGCGCGTTCGGGATGCGCGGCCAGCTTGCCGGCATCCTCAACGTGCCGGCGGAGAAAATCCGGGTGCTCACCGGCAGCGTCGGCGGCTCGTTCGGCATGAAGGCGGCGGCCTATCCGGAATATGTCTGCGTGCTGCACGCCGCGCGCGTGCTCGGCCGGCCGGTGAAATGGACCGCCGACCGGTTCGAGAGCTTCGTGTCCGATCACCACGGCCGCGATCACGAGTTCCGCGGCGAGCTGGCGCTCGACGAAAAAGGCCGGTTCCTGGCGCTGCGCTTTTCCGGCTACGGCAACATGGGCGCCTATCTGGGCACGGTCGCGCCGCTGATGTCGACGCTCAATCTCGTGAAGAATTCCGTGAGCGTCTATCGCGTGCCGCTGCTCGAAGTGTCGACGAAATGCATGTTCACCAACACCACGTTGGTGAGCGCCTATCGCGGCGCCGGCCGGCCCGAGGCCAATTACTACATGGAGCGGCTGATCGATCTCGCCGCCGCCGAGATGGGCATCGACCGCATCGCGATCCGCCGCCGCAATCACGTGAGACCGAGCCAAATTCCCTATTCGGCGGCATCCGGCATGACCTACGACAGCGGTGATTTCACCGCGGTGCTCGACGATGCGGTCGCTGTTTCCGACTGGAACGGCTTTCGGGCGCGCCGGCGCGAGAGCCGCAAGCGCGGCAAGCTGCGCGGATTGGGCATCGGCAGCTACCTCGAAGTGACCGCGCCGCCCAACAAGGAGATGGGCGGCATCCGGTTCGAGCCGGACGGCACGGTGACGCTGATCACCGGCACCCTCGACTACGGCCAGGGCCACGCCGCGCCGTTCGCGCAGGTGCTGGGCGAGCGGCTCGGCATTGCGTTCGAGCGCATCCGGCTGATCCAAGGCGACAGCAACGAGCTCATCTTCGGGGGCGGCACCGGCGGATCGCGATCGATCACCGCGACCGGCACCGCGATCGTCGAGGCCTCGGATGAGGTGATCGCACGCGGCAGCAAGATCGCGAGCTTCGTGCTGGAGGCGGCCGAGACCGACATCGAGTTCGCGGCGGGCCGCTTCGTCATCGCCGGCACCGATCGGTCGATCGGCATTCTCGAGCTGGCGCAGCAGATCCGCGGCGGCCTGAAGCTGCCGGAGGACCTTCCGCAATCGCTCGACGTGAAACAGGCGACCAAGGACGTGATCCCCTCGACCTTCCCCAACGGCTGTCACGTCGCCGAGGTCGAGATCGATCCCGAAACCGGCGTGATCGAGGTCGTCAAATATGCCGCGGTGAACGATTTCGGCACCATCATCAATCCGATGCTGGTCGATGGCCAGATGCACGGCGGCATCGTCCAGGGCATCGGCCAGGCGCTGACCGAGCGGACCGTCTACGATTCCGAGGGCCAGCTGCTGAGCGGATCCTACATGGACTACGCGCTGCCGCGGGCCTCCGAGGTGCCGTTCTTCACCACCGCAAGCCATCCGGTGCCGGCGAAAACCAACCCGCTCGGAACCAAAGGCTGCGGCGAGGCCGGCTGCGCCGGCGCGCTGACCTCGGTCATGAACGCAGTTGCCGATGCGCTGGCCGAATACGGTATCCGGCACATCGACATGCCGCTGACGCCCGACCGGGTCTGGCAGGCGATCAAGGCCGCGAGGCGGAGCCGCGAAGGATGAGGGAACACTGGATGCGGCCTCGATCGGCGGATCGTAGTGTCTACCGGGTCGGAGCCCATGGCTGCCGGGCCGCGTGGCGAATATGGACAATCCATGCTTCGCCCGCTGCTATCGTCCAATAAACCAAGTACGGGTAGCGGCCCACCGGAAGCACACGAACGCCCTGCTCTCCCGCCAAGCGGCCGCTTTCTGGAAACTGCTCTATGAGTCTTAAAGTGCTCTGCAGCACTCGCTCAACGTTTAGAGCGCCACGCGGGCTGCGTTGGTCCAGATAGTGGAGCACATTCCGGAGGTCCCTACGCGCTCTCGGCGTGTAGCGAACTCTCATCGTTCGTGGCGTTTCCAGAGCGCTTCGATTTCCTCATCCGGGACGAATTCGCCACGGCGGGCTTGGTCGAGGCCCTCGCGGATGGCGGCGCGTGTCTCATCGTCCAGCTCGGCGATTCGGCTGGTGCCGGCCTCGGCCATCGACAGCAGAACCGCAGCGATCACGTCCTGCTCTTCCGGCGGCAGCTCCCGCGCCCTTGCAATTGCTCGTTCGAGCAGCTTGGTCATGGTCATTACCGTATCATGTTCAATACCGCGTGGCGAAACGATGCACAAAGGCCGTGACGGCGGAGCAGAGACGGACTGCTTGCTCCTTTGTCATCCGGCCTCACTTCAGCGCCTGCAGCTCGGGCTGCGCGCCGTCCGGCAGCGGATAGCGGTCCAGATTGAGCAGCATCGAGACCAGGTGGTAATAGCCCAGCGTGCCGACGAGGTCGACGACGCCGCGCTCGCCGAATTTTTCGACCGCGGCCTTGAACGTCGCGTCGCTGACTTCCCTGGTCTCGTTGAGCTCGCGCGTGAAATTGTAGATGATCTCCTCGTCCGGCTGCAGTTTCGCCGGCCGCTTGCCGGCGGCGATGTCGGCAATGATGGCCGGGCTCAGGCCGGCCTCGAGCGCAATGCGCTTGTGCGCGTACCATTCGTATTGCGCGTTCCAATGCCGCCCGATCATGAGAATGGCGAGCTCGTTGAGCTTGTGCGGGATCGAGGTCTTGAACCGCACGTAGGCGCCGATCGCCTGCTGCAGGTCGCCGAGCTCCGGGCTGCGCAGCATGACGTTGAACGGTCCGTTCACCGAGCCGCGCGGACCCGACAGCAGATGGTCGATCAGCGTCCGCTGCGCGGGTGTCATCTCCTCGTAGGTCAACGGCTTGAAGCGATCGCCGCGGAGCTGGAACTTCGGGGTGTTGGCGGCGAGCACGGCGGCCACGGCGAGCCCGATCAGGGCGCCGGCGCAGGCGAGTTTGGACAGCATGACAATTCCTCCCTGGCATGAAACACCGCCGACGAAATGAGCCCGGATGCGTATCCGTCCCTGTCCTCAGCCTCGCACCATCCGCATCAGCACGACGTCCCGGCGGATGAAATGATGGAACAGGCCGGCCCCGACATGGAGGCAGATCAGCACCGCGAGCGCGATGCCGACGCCCAAGTGCACCCAGAACGTCGCGTCGGAAAAGGCGCGGTTCTCCGGCCAGATCGGCGGCAGCTCGAATAGCCAGAAAAAATGGATCGGCGCCCGGTAGGCGGAAGTCCCGATCCAGCCGATGATCGGCTGCACCGCCAGCAATGCGTACAGCAGGTAGTGCACGCTATGGCCGGCAATGCGATAGAAGTCGGGAATCTCCGGGGGAAGCGGCGCCGGTGGATGGGTGAGCCGATACGCCAGGCGAACGTAGACGACCGCCATCAAGGTCACGCCGAGCGACTCGTGCAGCGCGAACAGGAAAGTCTGCAACGGCCCGGCCTTCAGGCCCGCCATGATGAGGCCCATGGGGATCAGCACCAGCACCAGGCCGGCCGTGATCCAGTGCAGGAGACGCGCGACCGGCGTGTAGGCCGGCATGGCGACGCCGACCGCATGGGCGCGATTCGCGGCGGCGGCGCCCGGTTGCATATTGGGCGTCATCGGTTCCCCTTCCGGGTCAGGATCTCCACAAATGATCGAGCCGATGCCCGGCGCGCACGGCCTTCGCGGTCAGATAGCGGCGGTTCTCGGCATTGACCGGCGCATGGAGCGGCATGCAGCCGCAGACCTCGATGCCGGCACCGGCAAGGCCATCCAATTTCGCCGGATTGTTGGTCAGCAGCACGACGCGGCGGCAGCCGAGCAATTGCAGCATCCGCGCCGCGATCCGATAGTCACGTTCATCGTCCTCGAAACCGAGCGTCACATTGGCATCGACCGTGTCGAGGCCCGAATCCTGCAGCCGATAGGCCCGCATCTTGTTGGCGAGGCCGAGCCCGCGGCCCTCCTGGTCGAGATAGAGGATGATGCCGCCCGCGTGTTTGATCCGGGCAATCGCCAGCTTGAGCTGATCGCCGCAGTCGCAGCGCCTCGATCCGAACACATCTCCGGTCAGACACGCCGAGTGCAGCCGGACGAGCACCGGCTGCTTCAGATCGGGCTTACCGATCACGATCGCGGCCGGGCTGCCGCCGATGCCATCCCGGAATACGACGAATTGCGCCTGGTCCGCGCCTTCGAGCGGCACGCGGGAGGCCGCAGCGATCCGCAGCGATTCGACCAGCTGTTGGCGGAACCGCGCAACCGCTTCGGCCTCGACGCTCAGCAGCAAGCCTGCATTCGGCAATTCGCGGTCCCGATCTGCCGCGGCGAACAGCAATGCCGGCAATCGCTGGGCGAGCTTGGCAAGCTCGATCGCCGCCGTCGCCTCGGGGCCCGCGGGGACCGCGGCGACCGCACGCCGCGCGGACGCATCGGCGGCCAGCGAATGGATCGCGTCGAGATCTTCGCTGCCGTCCAGCGTCAGGGCGACCGGCGCTTCGGCGTCGATGCCGAGCGCGCGAGCGCGCCTCGCCGTGACCGCGAGCCGCAACGCCAATGCATCCGAAACTCTCGCGAATGTGCCGATGAAGCCCTGCAGGCGCCCCGCGTCCAGGGCATCGACCGGCACGGCGACCACGCGCTCGTCGCCGGCGAACAGCACCGGCCTGCCGGCCCTGAATTCGGCGACACCGCGTTCGACTGCTATCGTCGCCGGCGAGTCGAACAAACCGGAAACCAAATCCCCCAATCGGTCCTTCGGCATTTCCGCAATCTTTCCATGCTAGGGCCCATTGAGACGAACCCTTGCAATAACGCCAATATTCCCGCTTCTGATCCAGGCATAATCGCCGCAGTCGGTTATGACAGGATGAAAATAGGCTGCAAACAAGTGCAAAGTTCGACGGCCAGCTCGGAATTATCGCGCCCTCGGGAGGCGAGCCAGGGCCAATCTTCGCGCGCGGATGAACATTGGGACGAAGTGCCGGCCGCGTTCCGCGCGCCTGGAGCCCGATTGGCATCGCATTGGGAGGCGCTGTTCGGTCCGCTGCGAGACGGAGGGGCCGATGATCTCGTCGTCGTCGCGCAGGTCGGCCAATCGCTTGACGGGCGCATCGCGACCCCGACCGGCCATTCGCATTACATCAACAGCGCCGCGGGCCGCGCGCATCTGCATCGGCTGCGCGCGCTGGTCGACGCGGTCGTGGTCGGGGTCGCGACCGTCGTTGCCGACGACCCGCAGCTCACGGTTCGTCTCGTGCACGGACCCTGCCCGGCGCGCGTCGTGCTCGATCCGAATGGGCGAGCGGCCGCGCATGCGCGGGTGTTCGCGGCGGACGGCGCTCGGCGCCTGATCGTCACGGCCGCGACCGGCGGGCAGCAATGGCCGGCGGGAGTCGAGCTCGTGAACCTGCCGCTCACAAATGGGCGATTCGCTCCCGCGGCGATCCTGCGCGCGCTCGCCGAGCGCGGCTTTCGCCGCATTTTGATCGAAGGCGGCTCGGCGACGATCTCCGGCTTTCTCGCCGCATCCTGTCTCGATCGCGTGCATGTGCTGGTCGCACCGATCATTCTCGGCGCCGGCCCCGCCGGCCTGACGCTGCCGCCGATCGGGCGGATCGACGAAGCGCTGCGGCCGGCGGTCCGGGTCCACCGCATTGCAGAGGAAGTGCTGTTCGACTGCGATCTTTCCGCCCGCCGGGTTCCGGTGTTCCGCGCCAAAACCCGCTGATCACGCGCACGAACAGTTCCAATGCCCGTCATCGGCGCTGCTGATTTTCTTCCGGCAGCGCGAGGAAATCGACATGCCCGAGGTGCAGCGCCGAACGGCCTGCCGCCACGAGATTGCGGCGCCGCGCCGCCCAGCCGACCACTTCGGCAAGCGCGAGCGCGCGCTCCTTGCAGGCGGCGCCGGCCCAAACCTCGAGCACCGCCGTTTGCATTTCGCGGTCCTGAGGTCGCAGCTGCCAATCGGAGCGGCCTTGAATGACGCGATAGCCGGCACGCTCGAAGCAAGCGATGGCGGTCTTGGCGGCGCCGGGACCGAGCGCGGGTCCGAATCCCTTGTCGCGACCCTGATGGCGATGGACCGCGGCGATGACCGCATCATCGAGCGGATCGGAGGGATCGAGCCCGATATTGTCGTCGTGCGTGAGGGCGACGTAGACCGCGAGCCGACGCGCCGCGGTTTCGACGACGAAACGCTCCAGCCATTCGCCGGAAACGAGGTCGAACAGCGCCGACGCGGTGACGAGATCGATCGCTCCGTCGAGCACCGCTTCGAGGTCCCGGACCAGATCGACCGCTTTCGTTGCGATCCGAGCGCCGCCGGGCGGCTCCAGCCGAGCGGCGCGCTCGAGCAGGCCGAGATCGTTGTCGACGAGCTGCCAGTGCTGCGGGACCGGCAGGCGCGGTGCGACCGCGCGCAAGGTCGAGCCGGTGCCGCAGCCGAGATCGACGACGCGGATCGAGCTCAGCGCCGCAACCGCGCCGACCAATGCGTCGAGAACCGCCGGGTTTCTGGCGCGCGCATCGTGCGGCTCGCGCGCGGCGAGCCAATTGGCCGAGAACGGCTTCATTGCACTCCCTCGATTGCGCGCGCGAAGACGGCGGCCGACGCCTCCCAGGTCGGAAGCAACTTCGAGGCCGCGCGCGCATTGCGGGCGAGCCGCGTCCGCTCCTCCCCGTTCGAGATCAGCAGCCGCAACGCCGCCGCAAGCGCCGGAACGTCGCCGGGCGGGACCAGGAGCCCGGCCCCGGCCGGAACCGTTTCCGGGATCGCGCCTGCTGTCGTCCCGATCACCGGCACGCCATAAGCGATCGCCTGCGCGAAAGCCATACCGTATCCCTCATAGCGCGAAGCGAGCACGAAGGCGTCGGCGGCCGAATAGAGCTCGGCAAGTCGCTCCGCCGGAACCGCGCCTTCGATCGCAATGCGCGCCGTCAGGCCATGCCGGAGGATGTCGGCATCGAGCCGCGCCGATTCCTTCGGATCGCGCCGGCGATCGCCGACGATCGTGAGGCGCCACGGCAGGTCGTCGAGCGTGGCGAGCGCGGCAACGAGCAGATCGTAGCCCTTGCGTGGCACGACGATGCCGACGCAGAGCAGCGCAACGATGGCGCCGCCCCCGCCACGCGCGCGAGGAGCGCGTTCGCTGCCGGGCGGTGCGACGCTCAGCACATCGGATGAGACGCCGTAGTCCGCGACCAGCACGCGGGCGATCGCCGGGCTGGTCACGACGATTGTTTGCATGCTCGCCAGAGCCGCGCGCTCGCTACGGCGGAAGCGTTCGACCTCGTCGGGTGGAAGCCCGGTTTCGAGCGCCAGGGGATGATGCACCAGCCCGATCAGCGGATTGCGCCCGCGCAGGACCGCGATTTCCGGGAGCACGCCCAGGGCCAGCCCATCGACCACGATGGTCACGCCGTCCGGAACTTGCGCGAGTTTCGCCAGCGCGGCGGCACGGGTTTGCGCGCTCGGCCGCGGAAATCCCTCGCCGAGATCCACGACGTCGACCGCAAAGCCGAGACGATGCAGCTCGCCGATGATCCGCCGGTCATAGGTGTAGCCGCCCGTGGGCGTCGCGAGATCGCCCGGAACCGCGAAAGCAACTCGATGACTCACCGCAAGCTCGCCTCGTAGGACGCGCGCGCCAGCGGGGATTCCGAGATGGTGACGCGGATCGCCGCGATCTCGCCGGGCTCGCGGCCGAGCTCGCCGCTGCGCACCGCCTGGGCAAGCTGATCGAACAAATATTTCGCGAGGAACTCCGTGGTGGTGTTCGCGCCCTTGAACTGCGGCAGATCGTCGAGATTGCGGTAGTTCAGCGGCTCCAGCGTCGACCGCAATACCCGTTGGGCGCGTCCGATGTCGATCACGATCCCGTCCGCGTCGAGCCGCTCCGCCAGAAAGCAGGCGCTGACCGCGAAGGTCGCGCCATGAAGCCGCTGCGCCGGCCCGAAGGCGGCGCCGCGGAACGAATGGGCCACCATGATGTGATCGGAGACTTCGACGCCAAACAAGGGTTGCCCTCCGGGCTGATCCGAAACCATGTTCAACGATAATCGATCAGCTGGCACAGCACGCCGCTCTCTGCCGCAAAGATCGCGGGCAGCTGCGCCGGGAGATCGCCGAACGCGATCGCAGGCGCGAGCAGCGCGTCGAGCGCCGGATCGGCGAGCAGGTTGAGCGCCGCCGCGAGCCGACGCTGCGGCGTCCATCTTGCGCGATGCGAAGGCGCAACCTGGCCGACCTGGCTCGACACCAGCCGCAAGCGGCGGCTGTGAAAGGCCTCGCCCAGCCGGATCGGCACCTCCGCGCTGCCGTACCAGCTGAGCTCGATTACGGCCGCCTCCTCGCCCGCTGCTCGAAGCGCGGTCGCAAGCCCGGCGGGGGTGCCGCTCGCGTGAAACACGAGATCGCAATCTCCCGGCGCGTCGGCCGGCAGCGCGAAGTCGACGCCGAGCCGCTTCGCGAGCTCGGCGCGAGAGGCCGTAATATCGACCAGAACCACCCGCGCGCCCGCCAGCTTCCCGCACAGAAAGCCGATGAGCGCGCCGACGACACCCGCTCCCACGACCGCAATGCGGTCGGCGGGCCCCGGCGCGGCATCCCAGGCGGCGTTCAGCGCCGTTTCCATGTTGGCGGCAAGAACGGCGCGCCGGGGAGGCACGCCGTCCGGCACCGGGATCGCTGCCTCGGCCGGAATGGCGAAGACGCTTTGATGCGGATGCAGCACAAACACGATGCGGTCGCGCAGCTCCTGCGGCCCGGTTTCGACGCGGCCGACCACCGCGTAACCGTATTTGACGGGAAACGGGAACGCGCCGCCCATGAACGGCGCGCGCATGCGTTCGAACTCGCTTTCGGGCACCCGTCCGGCGAACACCAGGCGCTCGGTACCGCGGCTGAGCGCGCCGTGGAGCGCCCGCACCCGCACGTCGCGCGGCCCCGGCTCGATCGCGGGTTCGCCGCGAATTTCGCCGCGCCCCGGGCCGACATACCATAGCGCTGCGGCGTTCTGCCCCCGGCTGCTTGCCACTTTCCATCCCGTGATTGGACTTGCAGACTGCCGGCCCGCTATATCCTGCCCGAGCCAAAAACGCATCCGGGAACGGGGCATGCTCGAACGGACCAGTTCCGCGACGGTCGGTGCCGCCGATCCCGGCATCAGCACACGCCGGGCCATCGTCGCGGCTCTCAATGCCGCAACCATGGCCGCCTTGTCATGGCTCGCCGCCGCCGCGCTCTCGCCCGGCGGATACGGCTGGCTCGATGGCGTGCTGCTCGCGCTGTTTGCGGTCACCCTGCCGTGGACCATCGTCGGCTTCTGGAACGCGGCGATCGGGCTGTGGATCATGCGATTCGCCCGCGATCCGGTCGCGCTGGTGTTCCCGGCCGCGGCGCGCGTGCGCGGCGATGAAGCGATCACCGCGTCGACCGCGATCCTGGTGTGCATCCGCAACGAGATGCCGGATCGGGTGGTGCGCAATCTCGAGCCGATGCTGGGCGGCCTGGTCGAGGCGAAAACGGCCGAGCGCTTCCACGTCTACGTGCTCAGCGACACCAGCGATCCGGCGATCGCGGCCGCGGAAGAAGAACGCTTCGGCGCGCTCACTCGGAAATGGCAGCGCGAGATCGGGCTCACCTACCGCCGGCGCGCGCGCAACATCGGATTCAAGGCGGGAAACATCCGGGATTTTTGCGACCGCTGGGGCGACCGGCACGATTTCGCCGTCACGCTCGACGCCGACAGCTTCATGACCACGCGAGGGATCCTGCAGCTCGTGCGCATCATGCAGGCGGACCCCGGGCTCGGCATCCTGCAGAGCCTGGTGATCGGCATGCCGTCGACCAGCGCCTTCGCCCGCATCTTCCAGTTCGGCATGCGGCTCGGCATGCGCTCCTACACGCTCGGAAGCGCGTGGTGGCAAGGCGACTGCGGGCCGTACTGGGGGCATAACGCCATCGTGCGGCTGGCGCCCTTCATCGCCCATTGCACGCTGCCGGTTCTGCCGGCGCGCGGCGCGCTCGGCGGCCATGTTCTCAGCCACGACCAGATCGAGGCGGTACTGATGCGTCGCGCCGGCTATCAAGTCCGCGTGCTTCCCGACGAGACGTTCGGCTGGGAGGAAAATCCGCCGACCCTGATCGAATTCATCCGCCGCGACCTGCGCTGGTGCCAGGGCAACATGCAATATTGGCGGTTTCTGTTCCTGCCCGGACTGAAGCCCGTCAGCCGCTTTCAGCTGGCGATCGCGCTCCTGATGTTTCTGGGCTCGCCGGCCTGGATCTTGCTGTTGCTCGTCGGCAGCGCGGCGGTAGCGCGCTCGGGCGATCCCGCCGCCGTGCTGCGCGCCGACTTCGGTCGGATGTTGCTGCTCAGTCTGCTCACGATGTGGTTTGCGCCGAAGATCGCCACCGCGGTCGACGTTTTGGCGCGGCCCGAGTCGCGACGGGCCTTTGGCGGGGCGGCACGCTTTACGGCGGGATTGCTGATCGAAACCGTCTTCTTCCTGCTGCTCTCGCCGATCCTGTGGTTCTGCCACAGCCTGTTCCTGATCGGCCTCCTGTTCGGCCGCGCGACGGGCTGGACCGGGCAGACCCGCCACGACCATTCCGTGCCGGTCGGCCTCGCAGTGCGGAACTTGTGGCCCGCCGCCGCGACCGGGCTCGGAACGCTCGGCGTCCTGGCGACGACCGTCCCGGCGGCAATTCCCTACGCGTGCTTGATCGCCGGGGGACTGGCGCTGGCAATTCCGTTCGCCGTGCTCACGGCTTCGCCGGCATTGGGACGCGCGCTGGTCCGCCAAAAACTCGTTCGGCTGCCGGAAGAGACCGATCCGCCGCCCGCGCTGCGGGCGCTTGCGCTGCCGGCGCTCGATCCCGCCCAGATCGCGGCTCGAGCCGGCAGCACAGGGCTCGCCGCATTGCGGGCGACGCGCGGCGTCCTGCGCTCGTTGCGCATCTACTATGGGAGCCGGCGGCGTCACGCCGCGATGGATCGCCTCTACGGACAATTCGTAGTGCCCGGCGATCTCGTGTTCGACATCGGCGCCCACGTCGGCGACCGCATTGCCGCGTTCCGGCGGCTCGGCGCGCGCGTCGTCGCCGTCGAGCCGCAGCCGCTGCTCGTGAAGACCCTGAAACTACTGTACGGCCGCGATCGATCCGTTGCGATCGAGCCGCTCGCCGTCGGGCGCGAGCAGGGCGAGTTGGTGCTCCAGCTCAATGTCGACAATCCGACGGTAAGCACCGCATCCGCCGCTTTCATCCGTGCCGCATGTGGCGCGCCCGGATGGCAGCACGAACGATGGATCGACCGCATTGCGGTCCCGATGAATACGCTCGACGCATTGATCGCGCGGCACGGAACGCCGGTCTTCATCAAGATCGACGTCGAGGGCTTCGAGGCGGAAGCCCTCGCCGGCCTGACGCATCCGGTTGCCGCGCTTTCCTTCGAGTTCATCACGATCCAGCGCGAGGTCGCCGTTGCTTGCCTGGAACGCTGCATCGCGCTGGGCTACACGAGGTTCAATGCCGCGCTCGGCGAGGAGCAGATGTTCGTGTTCGAAGGCTGGCGCTCGCGGGACGAAATCGCCGGGTGGATCCGCGCGCTGCCGGCGGCGGCGAATTCGGGAGACATCTATGCGGCGATGGGTTGAGGAGATGCCCCCGTCGCCTCCCTGCCCGCCGGGGGAGGTTTCCAGGGTGAGCGGGCACTCCTGCGTGAAGGCGCTGGCAACCGCGGCCGCCGCGTTGTTCATCGGCTGCACAGGCGCAGTCGCCGCCGACGAGCTTGCCGTCGACGTCGTCAATGCCGGCGAGCCGACGCTCTGCGCCGAGCGCGACAACGTCACGCTCGCGCTCGCCTCCGGAACAGTCCGGCGGCTGGGCATCGAAGCGGCGCACCCGGCCTATATCGGCACCCTCGTTGCCGATCGCGCGGCGGCGGATTTTTCCCGCTGCGATTTTGCCGTCGATCCCGGCGCCGCCCGCAAGTCCCAGCGCATCACGCTCTATGAAAGCGAGGAATGGCAATTGATCGGCCACCGGCTCCAGGAGTTCTGGCGGCCCGGCGGCGCGCCGGTTCGGGTCGGCGAGCGCGTCGAAACCGGGATTCACCTGCTCCAGCTCTGGCACCGGTTCGAGGAGCGCGCCGAGGAAGTCCTCGTGCTCTATCCGCCCGACGGCTATTGGCGGGCGCGACCGCTGCCGCCCCCGCATCTCGCCTGGAGCGCGTACGGCTCCTCGTTTCTGATAGGGCCGGTCGAGACCGCGGCGCGGCCGTTCGTCGACCTGACCGGCATCGCATTCGATCCGGTCGGGCTGGGGTTCGAGCTCAGGTTCGCGCGCGGCGGCGGCGCCCATCTCAGGCTCGCGAAGCTCGACCGCGACCGGATCGCGCTCGACGTCACGCTCGACCCGGTCGCGGGGCGGCCGTTCGCGGCGCTGCGGTCGATGTTCGTGATGGAGACCGTGGCCGACGTCGCGCGGATTGCCTGGCGCGAGTCGGGCGGCAAAGCTTGGCAGGAAGCGCCGATCGATCGCTTCGAACGCGCGAGCGCGGTCGAGCTGTGGGCCGGCCGCGCCGTCCCCTCGCGCCACAATCCGAGCGCGCCCGACATGCGGTTCTCGGAGTTCAGCGCGACGATGCGCTGAACGGAAGTTTCGCGCGCAGCTTCGCCGCAACTTCTTCGATTGCGCCGGACAACGGGTGAAACGTGAAGCGCACCTCGTGATGCCCCGGCGTCAGTTGCACGGCGCGAAACAGCACGTCGGCTTTGAGAATCGCCGCGGCGACGCCGTCGACCCGCGCGCGCCACCACGGATGCCAGACGTCGGTCAGCACGAGAAAGCCGCCGCCGGGCGCCTCGACATCGATCGTGATCTCGGCATTGCCGTAGTGCACGATGCGGGCGGCGCCGGGGCGGGTCTCGGAAACGGGCGGCGCCGGCGGTGCATCCGGCGGGCGCTCGAGCAGCACCGTGCGAGCCGGATCGACATCGGGCCAGCCGGTGCGCATCAGCTCCTCGAAATCGGCGAGCCGCCAGTCCGCGAGCACCATCACCCGCGGCAACGCGCGCGGATTCTCGTAGACGTAGGCCTCCTTGGTGCGGCCCAGGAACGTCAGATCGCCGGGCGCGAGCGCCTTGTCGATCTGCTCGACCGGAATGCCGGTCGCGATCACGCGCACGCCGAAAAGGTCGGCGAAGGGCGAGCGATACGACGGATAGAGCGGAGAGAAGCGCCGTTGCTCCGCCGTCGCGACGGTGTCTCCGACGGCGGTCGCCTGCTTGAAATCCCGGAACCGCAACGGGTTCTGGCCGAACACATGATCGAACCCGTGGATGAGACCGAGATTCGGCCAGTGATAGCTGATGCCGATCAGCTCGACCCGATCGCGGCGGTCGGCGGCCGCCGATGCCGATAGCCTTGACTTGATCAGCGCGACCGTCTCGTTCGCCGTGTCGGTCCGCAGCGCGTCGTAAAACGACGCCGGCAGGCCGGTCGATATGTTCGGCGCATTGTTCCAGGCAAGATCGGCGGTCATGGCCAATGTCAGGACGAATGCCGCCGCCAACGGCGTTGCGCGCACCCGCCGCGCAACGGCCAGCGCTGCCACCGCGAGCGCCGCCCAGCCGACCCCGATCAGAATCGGCAACGCGGCGGCACCGAGCTTGCCGACCGAGAGCGCGACGCCGAGCGCGCTCGCAAGGATCGCCATCACGAGAACGAGCGCAGCGAGCGATTGCCGCCGCGCGCTTCGCGCCGGAGCGGCGGGATCGGACAGAAAGCGGTGCACCAGATAACCGCTGGTGATCGACAGCAGCATGCCGATCAGGAACGTCGCGTCCGCCGGCCGGCGATAGAGCGCGACCCCCGGAAGCAGTTCGTAGAGCGCACGGAACACCGGCGTGTACCAGCCGAGCGCGTAGAGCAGCGCGACGGCAAGCGCGATGGAAAACCAGCGGATCTCGCGCGCCCATAACCAGCCGCGGCTCAGTCCCAAGCCGAGCACGGCGAGCAGCGGAATGGCGCCGGCGTAAAGCTCGCCCATGTTCTGGGCGAGGATCAATCCGGTGGGCCCCCAATCGAGGCTCGGCGGTCCCCAATAGCCGACCTGCGGGCTATTCGTGGCGAAGAGATCGGAGAAGACAAAAGTGAGCAGGTGCGCCGGATGCAGCGATCCCTTCGCGGCGGCCGCGTAGGCGATCTCGGGCCGGTTCGAAGCGGCGGCGAGCACGGCCGTCAACAGCACCGGAACTGCGGCAACCATGGTCCCGGCGACGGCAAAACCGGCGAGCGGCCGGATGCTCGCCCGGACCCGAGGAATGCCGCCGCCGATCCAATCCGCCAGCACGACGCCAGCCAAGAGGTAGAGGCCGAGCAGCGCGACCTGATCGCGGCCCGTCGCCATCAGGCCGGCGGCAAATCCCGCCGCAATGCCGAGCCGCAACGAGCCGTGCTCGAGCGCGCGGGTGAGCAGCCACAGGCCCAGCGGCAGATAGCACAGGCTGAGGATCTCGCTGGTGTGCTGGATGCGCGATGCCGCGGCGCTCCCGAACGCGAATGCCAGCGCCGCCACCAGCGCGCCGGCGCTGTGCCAGCCGCGGTCGCGCGCATAGAGGATGATGCCGCATCCGCCGAGAAACAGCGCCAGGAAGGTGACGACGTCCGCGGAGCGGAAGTCCATCCCGGGATCGATCCATGCCAGCAGCAGGTGCAGCGGCGAGAACAGCATCGACTGCGGATCGGCGATCTGCGGCCAGCCGGCAAATACGTTCGACGTCCAAAACGGCGATTGGCCTTCGGCAAACGACCTGGCGAGGAAATTGAGCTCGGGCTGGAACTGTGCCTTGGCATCCCACGGGATCGTCACCGCGCCGGACAGCCAGGGCGCCGCCAGGGCGAGGAACGCCACCGCATAGAGCGCCAATGTGCGAAGAAGCGGAAACCCGCGGGCCGATTTCGCACGCGACGGCGTGGCCGCGAACGCGCGGCCGGGCGCGCCAACCCCGGCGTCCCTGGCTTGGACGGTCATCGCTGACCCGCGGCGGTGCGCTCCTTGTTCACCCTGTAGAGCCGGAAGCGTTCGCCTTCATGCACCAGGGTCAGCAAGTCCGGGGCCGGATTGGCGGTATCTTCGTCGGTGAACAGCACGTAGACGTAATTGAATCGGCTCGGCCACTGTTCCCAGTAGGATTGCTTCTCGTCATGGTGCTGGATCGCCAGCGCGAGCTGCTCGAGCGCCGGTGGCGTGCCGTCTTCGCTATCGACCTGCCCGGCATATTGCGGGCGTACGTGCATGATCTGCTTGCCCGGCACCGTGAACGCGGTCGTGACCAGCGCCGAGCGCTCGATCATGGCGAGGCAGGCGGCGTGGACGAGATTGGCCTCGCGCACGTCTTCGCCCGCGGAGCGGTCCGCATAGGCGACGAGCACCGTCGATCCGCGCTTGATGCGCTTGACCGAATCGCGAAACTCCAGGGTTTCGCGCGCGAGATCCGCCCAGTTCGCGTCGACTTCGATCACGCGCACGACCAGCAGCACCAGCAGCAGCGCCAGAAACCCGCGGCGGACCAGGCGGTGGTGCAGGTCGAGATGCGCGCATGCCACGAGCATGAACGCCGCCGCGATCGGTAGCCGCTGATCGGCCATATAGGTCGCGAACACCACCCGCGGCATGGCCAGATAGACCACGCCGGCGACCGCCAGCAGCAGCCAGCCGACCGCATGAAGGCGCAGCAGCCGGTGGCGCGCCGCCCAGCCGATCGCCGCCGCCGCAATGGCGGTGAGCAGGAAGGCGACGATGTCGGAATAGACTTCGATGATGTAGATCAGTCCGTCGATCTTGCCCTGCTGATCCCAATAGTTCTCGCCGGCGAGTTGCCATGTCGGACTTTGCAGCAGCAGCGGCACCACCGGCAGGAACGGCAGCCCGGTCGCGACGAAATCCACAATTCGCAGGCCCCACGGCCGCTCGCGCAATTCGGATAGGCGGTGGAGCTCGATGGCGAAGAGGCCCATTCCGTACAGCGCGACCGCGAACAGATGACAGAAGAACATCGCCAGCACGAAGGCGGCGGAGACCACCAGCCGCAGCGGCCAGATCCGCTCACGCAGCCACACCCAGGCGGCGAGCCCCCACAGCGCGAGCCCGAGGCCGAACATGTAGTTCATCACGCCGACCAGGAACACGTGATTGTAAAGCAACGGGAAGGCCACGAGCGGCAGCACCGACCACGAGCCGAACAGCGCCCGGTTGAACGCCAGGGTGCCCGAAAGAATCAGCACGAACGTTGCGACGGTGAATACCTGCCCCGCGTGGTAAACGCTCATGAACCGCACCAGGCGCGGAATCACCAGGTCCATCATCAGATTGGGAATGATCTGCCAATCGATCTCGTAGAAGCGCGACAGGTCGGGGTCGTTGCCGATCGTGGCAATGACGTGCATGCGCGCCAGATGATTGACGTAATCGGTGAGCGGCGGCAGCGGATGCGTGATAACCGGAATCGAGGCCACCAGCGCGAACACGACGAACAGCACCGCGGTCTGCGGGCCGGAGAAGTCGGTGGACCGCCGCAGCGGCCGGGTATACACGTCGAAGGAACGCATGGTTCTTTGGTCGAGGGCGCTGCGGGGCTCAGGCGACTTTGTCAGGATCAGCTGAACAGAGCATGAATGACGGTCGAGGCGGGAGTCGCCGGCAGGGTCGCAACGAGGTTTCGGTTAAGACCTTCTAGAGGATCGCGTCGACCTGTCCCAGGGATTTATGGAAATTTTCGGACGGCCGCTCCTTCGCGGCCAAAACCGCGGTCGGGACCGGTATTCGGCACGGCGCCGCGGCGTTCGAGATCGGACCCGGCCGCGGTAGCCGATCGACCCGGTTCGGCCGGCCGCAGATCCTCCGCAAGCCGCGCGGCAAGGCGCCGGCCCGCAGGGAGAAGCCCTTGTTTCCGTTCATCGACACCGCCCCGCGCGCCGCCCGGCCGCTGATCACGCTCGGGTTCATCGCCGCCAACACGCTGGTGTTTCTGTGGATGCTCAGCCTGCCGCCGCGCGCGCTGCAATCGGTGCTGGTGCATGCGGCGCTGATCCCGGCCCGCTATACGGAGCCGGAGCTGGCGAGGGCAGCGGGGCTCGATCCGTCGAACTGGTGGCCACTGTTAACCAACACCTTCATGCACGGCGGCTGGCTGCACCTGATCAGCAACATGTGGTTCCTGTGGATCTTCGGGCCGGCGATGGAAGCGCGATTCACGCGGCTCGGATTTTTCGCGCTGTATATCGCCGGCGCGCTCGCGGCGAGCGTGGTGCATCTCGGCACCCATCCGGATTCGACCGAGCCGGTGCTCGGGGCATCGGGCGCGATCGCGGCCGTGCTCGGCGCGCACGCCGTCACCTATCCGGCGGCGCGGGTGATCACGATCATCCTATTGGTGTTCATCCCGCTGTTCGTCCCGATCCCGGCGGTGCTGTTCGCGCTCATCTGGTTCGCGCTGCAGCTGTTTCAGGGCAGCATCGAGCTGATGACGCCCAACCTCGCGGGCGGCGTTGCCTGGTGGGCGCATATCGGGGGCTTCGCCTTCGGGGCGTTGTTCGCCTTCCTCGCCATGAGCTTGGTCGGGCGGCCCCGGATCGCCACCACCACTTGGACGCCCCGGCGCAGCTGGCGCGTGCCCGACGTGCGAACCCGGGACTGGGACCGCCTGTGAAGCGCGAACCGACGGACGTCCGTATCCTGTCTCAATGCTTTCACACCCGGATTTCACGCAGCGCGAACGCCAGCACCAACCAGAATAGGCCGAACATCAACAGATCGAGCCCGAGGCAAATACCGAGCACCACGAGCCCGCTCGCCGGCCAGCCTGCCATGATCACCAAGCCGGCGAGCACGGCAATGACGCCGGACAGGATCAGCATCCCGCCGCTGACCGGCCACACCCGGTACGCCAGCACGAAACGGAGGATGCCGGAGACGAGCAGCACCGCGGCGATGAACAACGTCAGCGCCGCGGACGTCGCCAGCGGGTTCGCCATCAGCCAGAGTCCGCCGACGAGATATAGAATCCCGACGATCAAGCTGAGAGCGAAACCGCCCCAGCCGCGCTCCCAGAACGCATGCACGATCTGAAAGGCGCCGCCGACGGTGAGCGCCGCGCCGAAGAAGATCGCGCTGACGATGGAGGCCGCGATCAGATGTCCGAACACGAAGGCGGCCATCAAGAGGAACAGCACGCCGAGCAGCGCATACACCCACCAGCGGTGGGCAGCCGCGCCGTGAATGTCGCCGCGCACAACGACCATGTCACTATGGGTCACGTCCGCCTCCTGCTTCCGATTGCGTAAGATTGCTGCTTGCCCCGCACCGGGGAAGTCGCCATGACAAGCCCCCTGCAAATCCGAAGTTCCGCGATTTGAGCACGGGCACTCGACCTACATTATCACGACACTCGACATCACGACACTCGACCCACTTTGCCGCTGCCGTCACGCTTTCGGAAAAGACAAGTCGGTCATTCGCCTCATCCTGTCGAAGCGATGCGCCGCGCGCCGCGGCCGATCGGGTGGACGCGGAGGTGAACCGCGACTCTTCCGCGTGAGATCCGTGCAGAACGCGAGAAATCGGATCTCGCGGCTTGTTTCAACGTCGGATCCTGGCGATCAGTCCACTTTTCTCCAGGAAACCAAGAAGCTGGAATAGATCCTTTTCGATCTTGCGCTTCCGCGTGCCCGGAAACGCGGCCGCGAACAGCGCGATCAGCTCTTCGGCGCTCTTCGGCTCGCTCAGGCTGCGCCAGGCCGCCGAGGCCATGCGGTCGAGATGATGGATCGTTTTCGGCCCCGGCGCGGCGACAAAAATTTCGCCGCCGACCTCGCGGGTCTCCACCCCCGGTGCACGGCGAAACCGGCAGGTCAGATCATGCCCGCACGCCGGCGCGATTGCCGAGCGCGCCTTTGCCGGGCGTTGGGAATCCGAGTGGCTCGCTTTCCGCCCGCTGCGTGCCGGCTCTCGGCCGAACCTCCTCTCGATGAGCTGGGCCGCGCCCATCACCGAGCCGTAGCGCAGCCGATAGCACGGCACGCGCTCGGTGAGCCGCATCAGCCGGTCGAGCGTCTCCACCGGCGGCACCTGGTGGGCAAAATTCTGCAACAGAATTTCCTTGAGCATCTCGCTTTTCGGCACCGGCTCGAGTCTAGCGCCGCGGGCGCCGCGCCGCAGGAGCACGAAGGCCGAGATCGGCGCAGTTTCGCCGAGCGGCGCAATCTCGCTTTCCCGGAGCCCAACATAAACCCAGCGCCGGTCGAACGGGCCGGCGCGCTCGTTCACGAAGCGAAACAAAAGTGCGCCGACACTTTTCGGCAGCGGTTTGCGCAGGCGCGGCGCGATGCCCAGCGCGACACCGAGACCCTCCCCGGGCTCGATTGCCAGCACGTCGTCGCCATAGACCGTGTGACCCCGAGCCGCGAGCTCGACGCATAACGTGCTCTTGCCCGTCCTTTGCACAGAGGGGAAGCAAACCAGTCCGCCGCCGATGCGCATCGCCGCGCCGTGCAGACAAAGATGCCGGGGGTTTGCTTTCAGGAACCAGTCGAACAGCACGTCATGGACGTCGCAGACCACCTGCATGGCGGAAACCGGCGGGTGCTCGTCCCAGAGCTGAGGCTTGGGCATGCGGCTGGAGCGCCAAGCAAACCCGGTGCGCATCCTTTTCACCTGCGCATCTTGCCGCCGCGACAGGGCAGACGGGAGCCGCCGAAGGCGCCAGCCGGTCAGGATCGCTTCGAGACCCTCGACCACCTCGGGGCAATCGGTGAAGGCAATGGTCCAGCCGAAGGCGCCGAGCGCGAGCACGATGGTCCGCTCGGAATCGGCCATGCGCCGATCTGCGGCTCGGCGCGTGCGCGCGCGAGCGACCGCCTGCGTGCGCTCGGGCACCCGCTCGCCCATACGGCCAAGGATAACAGAAGGCGCGGCACTTGGGGGCTCGGGGCCGGCCGGATCGCCGACCCCGAGCTTGGCTCAGCTCAATAGCGCCTGTCGCTCCGACGCCGGCGCCGGTACCACCAGTCGGGGTGCGAACGCCGCCGCCGCCGGTACCACCAGTCGGGGTGCGAGCGCCGCCGCCGCCGGCTCCTGCGTATGACCACCCCACCCGCCTCAGCGTCCGATACGGTGAGCACCGTGGGCACGGCGTAGCCTATTGCGGCGGCCAGGCCGAGCATGGAGAGCGCTTGCCGGCGCGACATCTGCTTGGGTTCCGACTTGTCTTGGTCACTCATGGCAACCTCCATTTTCTCGGGATCAATGCGAGTCCGGCTGGAGGCCGCCCCGATCTTCCAGCCCTCTCCGATGGGTTCGTACGCTAGGGTCGCGCGTCTGAACGCGGGCTGAACGTTGCTTGTTCCCTCGCCTCGAGCCGGCCGGGTCGAACGGGCGCAATTACGGCAATTGTTCGCGCACAAATCTGTGCGCCAGCAGCACGAAGCCGCCGCCCAGCGCCGCCGCGAGCGCCATCGCCGCATACGCGCGTCCGCCGAGATTCGCGTAGAGCACCCCGGAGAGCGCCAGGCCGCCCGCCATCACCAAGGCGAGCACGGTCGCGAAATCCCCTTGCGCCGTGGCGAATTGCCGGTCGGGCGCCAGGCGCGCCAACAGCTGGATCGAGCCCAGGTGGGTGGCGCCGAACGAGAACGCGTGCAGCAATTGCAGCAGCGGCAACCACCCGAGCGGCGGATCGAAGCTCATGGCGCCCCAGCGGAGGCAGGCGCCGCAGGCGCCGAGCCCGACCAGGCCGAGCGGGCTGACGCGTTGCTGCAAACGCGCCGAGACCGCAAACAGCACGATCTCGGCGGCGACCCCGAGCCCCCACAGAGAGCCGATGAACGTCGCGTCGAGACCCTTCGCCCGCCAGTCGATCACGGAGAAGCCGTAATAGACCGCGTGGCTTGCCTGGATCAGGCTCGCCGCGGCCGCGACCGTCCAAAAGCCCGGCGAGAGCAGCAGCTTGCGATCCGGCACGCCGAACCTTTCCGCAGCGGAGATTTCCGGAGCAATCGGCCGGAGCGCGAGCGAAACCGCCGCCACCATCACGAGCGCGCAGACCAAAAGCCAAATGATGTTGATCGGCGCGATGCGATCGATCACGAGCCCGGCGCCGAGGTTCGCGGCCACGAAGGCGACCGATCCCCACAGCCGCACCGGGCCGTAGGCGCGGCCGCGCAGCCCGAGCCCCTTGAGCGCATAGGCATCGGCAAGCGGCAGGGCCGGGGCCGTGGCGACCGATGCCAGCGCGACTGCCAGCAGGATCGGCACAAATCCGGCAACTTGGCTCAGCAGTACATAGGCCAGCGTCGATCCGACGGAAGCCGCGATCAGCACCGCCCGAAACGCGCTCCAGCGATCCGCAAGGCGCGCAATCAAGGGAACCGAGATGAGCCGCATGAGCATCGGAACGGCGAGCACGATGCCGGTCGCGCGGGAGTCGAGTCCCTTTGCCTCCAGCCAGACCGGGAAAAACGGCAGCACGATTCCCGCAAAGACGAACATGGCCGCATAGAATGTTGCGAGCCGGAAGGAAAAGCCGTCGCCCCCCTCGCCCCCCTCGCCTTCACGGTCCTGAAAACTCGCCGCCATGAGCGCAGTCTTTCCTTCCCTGCGTGCCGACGGGCCTGCCAATGTGCCATGCTGGCGCCTTCACGGACACTTCCCCCGCCACGATGGGATGTGACAAGCTTGGCCGGCGCGGTCGAGCCGAATGCAAAGCCGATGGCAGACGAGTTGGCGCTTCTGGGAGATATCGGGGCCACCAATGCCCGTCTGGCGCTGTTCAAGGATGGCGCGCTCGGGCCGGTGGAATGGATGGCCGCGGCCGAATACGCGCAATTCGCCGATGCCGTCGAAGCGTTCCTGGTCAAGCGTGGTCGACCTGGCGTCACCGCAGCCATGCTCGCCGTCGCGGGCCCGGTCGAGGCGAACCGCGCCCGCATGACCAACCGCGGATGGGTGATCGATGGCGAAGCACTTTGCGCGCAATTCCGGCTGCGGCGAGCGCGCATTCTCAACGACTTCGAGGCGACCGCCTGGTCGCTGCCGCGGCTGAAAGCGGAAGACCTGCACCGGATCGGCGGAGGCACCGCGGTGCCGGACGCACCATTGGGGGTGCTGGGACCGGGATCGGGCCTCGGCGTCGCCTGCTACGTTCCGAGCGCGGGCGGCGGGATCGTGCTGGCGTCGGAGGGCGGGCACGCCAGCCTGCCCGGCGCCTCGGAGCGCGAGGACCACGTCATCCAGCATTTGCGCGCGCGCTTCGGGCACGTGTCGTGCGAGCGCGCGATATCCGGACCGGGGCTGGAAAATCTCTATGGCGCCATAGCGGCCATCGACGGGCAGCAAGTCCCGCAGCGCGACGCGCCTGCGATCACCCGGACCGGCCTCGACGGCAGCTGCGCGACCAGCCGCGCCGCGCTTGACATGTTCTGCGCATTCCTCGGCGCGGCGGCCGGGGACGTCGCACTCACCTATGGGGCGCGCGGCGGCGTATTCATCGCCGGCGGCATCGCGCCGCGGATCCTCGCATTTCTCGAAGGCTCGGAATTTCGCGCGCGATTCGAAGCCAAGGGCCGGATGCGCGCCTATGTCAAGCCGATCCCGACCAGCGTGATCGTCCACAGCGACGCCACCTTCCTCGGCCTGCAGGCGCTGGCGGTGCAGGATCAGGAGTAGATCGGCGCTAGGCGCGACCTCGCGCTTCGACGGTCGAGGAGAAAACCAGTAGGTTCAGGCAGGTCTGCAATCCGAAGGGGGCAGGAATGCGCAAAATTGGGACTCTCATGATATTTGCATGCATGGCGATGTTTTCGGCCGTGACCCCGGGCGAGGCAGGCTGCATCTGCAAGGACACGCGCGCAAGCTGGTGCGCCAAGAACTGCTACGCATGCTTTGCCAATCATGCGGTGCCGGCCGGCTATTGCTCGTATTGGCTGGAAAAGCGCAAGCATCGGCGATCGGGAGCCTCGGTCTCATAAGCGTCCCGCGATAGCCCGATGGACCAAGCCTTTGTCGGCAAATGAGGCGGCGCGAATTCATCACATTGCTGGATGGCGCCGCAGTTGCGGGACCGGTGGCATAACCGCGGTCATTCATGGCGAATGGAGGTCCGCATGACTGAGATTCCCAGCTGGCACATCACGGGAGACTGGTTCGACAATTGCAGCTGCGCCGTCGCGTGCCCCTGCACCTTCGCTCAAGCCCCGGACAACGGTTTCTGCGAGTCGGTCCTGTTCTGGCACATCCGGCATGGCCATTACGGCGATATCAATCTCGACGGTCTGAGCTTCGTCCGCGTGGGAAGATGGGAAGGCGATCTCTGGGCGGGAAAGGCCAAGGGGACCGCCGGCATCTTCATCGACGACCGCGCCGACGAGCGTCAGGCCGAGGTGCTTCCCCGCATTTTCGGCGGCCAAGTCGGAGGATTTCCCGCTTTCGTCGCTGCGCTGTTCGCCGAGGGCCGCCAGGTCCGGGGCGTGGAGCGCGCGCGGATCACCTTCGAGATCGCACCGGACCGCGCCCAGTGGGGAACGGAGATCGCCGGCAAAGTGAAAGCCTGGGCCAAGGCCCTGACCGGTCCGACGAGCCTGCCGGGAAAATATCCGCAACTCATGAATCCGCCCGGCTCCGAGACCGGACCCGGACAGCTCGTGACCTGGGGCAAATCGACGATCTGTTCCGTCGATGCGTTCGGCTTCAAGTTCCACTGGACGACGAATTCGAGCAAGCACATCCCGTTCGACTGGACCGGTCCATGACGCTCATGCCGCTTCTCGCGCATCGGAGGCAGGGCGACCCGGTGCCCTGCGCGATCGAGTTCAGTAAAGGCGTACATTCGCCGCCGCCGCGCGATTGGTGATCACCTCGGAGAGCGCGGGTCCGCTACGCTTGCGCGCCCTGTCCGATGCCGCTACTCGGTAATCCGGGAGGAAAACGAAAATGAAAAGCTATCGGGTCACCGAGTTCGAAATGCCGCTCGAGATGATCGAGGTGCCGACGCCCAAACCGTCGGGTACCGAGGTGCTGCTGCGGGTCAAGGCGGCGGGGGTCTGCCACAGCGATCTGCACATCTGGGAAGGCGGCTACGACCTCGGCCACGGCAAGCGCATGTCGCTCAAGGACCGCGGCATTCCCTTGCCGCTGACCATGGGCCACGAGACCGCCGGCGAGGTCATCGCATTGGGTCCGCAGGCCGAGAACGTGAAGATCGGCGAGGTGCGGCTCGTCTATCCCTGGATCGGCTGCGGCAAGTGCCCGGTATGTCAGTCCGGCGACGAGCATTTGTGCGCGGCGCCGCGCTGTCTGGGCGTCTATTGCGACGGCGGCTATGCCGATCACATCGTGGTGCCGCATCCGCGCTATCTGTTGGATCTGCAGGGGCTCGATCCGGTGACCGCCGCGCCCTACGCCTGCTCGGGACTGACCACCTACAGCGCCTTGCGCAAGGTCGCGGACGTGCTCGAACGCGAGCCGATCCTGATCATCGGCGCGGGCGGACTCGGTCTGATGGCGCTCAGCCTGCTCAAGGCGATGGGCGGCAAGGGTGCGATCGCCGTCGACATCGACGCGCGCAAGCGGCAGGCGGCGCTCGAGGCCGGCGCCATTGCGGCGGTCGACGTCGCGGCAGCGGACGCGCGGCGGCAGATCACGCAGGCCGCGGGCGCACCCATCCGCGCCGCGATCGATCTCGTCGGCAGCGAGCAGACGAGTGCGCTCGGCTTCGACTGCCTGCCCAAAGGCGGCAAGCTCGTCATCGTCGGCCTGTTCGGCGGGGCGGCACCATGGTCGCTGCCGCTGATTCCGATCAAGGCCGCGACCATCCAGGGCAGTTACGTCGGCAGCCTCGCCGAGCTCAAGGCGTTGCTCGATCTGGTGCGGCGCAAATCGGTTCCGCCGATCCCGGTCACCAAGCGGCCGCTCGATCAGGCGCAGCAGTCGCTGGAAGATCTGCGCAACGGCAAACTGGTCGGCCGCGCGGTGCTGACCCCGTGAACACATCCGGAGGAAACATGTATCCCGATATCTCGCTTTATATCGACGGCGGCTGGGCCAAGGGCTCCGGCGGCAAGACCATCCCGGTGCTCAACCCCGCGACCGGCGATGCGATCGGCAGCGTCGCGCACGCCGAGCGATCCGACCTCGAGCGCGCCGCCCAAGCGGCCGACAAGGGCTTCAAGGCGTGGCGCAAGGTCTCGGCGTTCGAGCGCTACAAGGTCATGCGCAAGGCGGCGGAGAATCTGCGCAGCCGCGCCGACGAAATCGCGCGGCTGATGACGACCGAACAGGGCAAGCCGCTCCCCGAATCGCGCGCCGAGACGCTCGCCGGCGCCGATCTGATCGACTGGTTCGCCGAGGAAGGCCGCCGCGCCTACGGCCGCATCATTCCGGCCCGCGCCGAGGGCTATTATCAGCTCGCGATCAAGGAGCCGGTCGGGCCGGTCGCGGCGTTCACGCCCTGGAATTTCCCGATCAATCAGGCGGTGCGAAAAATTTCCGGCGCGCTCGCCGCCGGCTGCTCGATCGTGCTCAAGGGATCCGAGGAAACGCCGGCCTCGATCGCCGAGCTCGTGCGCGCCTTCGTCGATGCCGGCGTGCCCGCCGGCACGATCAATCTCGTCTACGGGATTCCCTCGGAGATTTCCGAGTATCTGATCCCGCATCCGGTCGTCCGGAAAATTTCGTTCACCGGATCGACCGCGGTCGGCAAGCATCTCGCCATGCTGGCCGGCAAGCACATGAAGCGCGCCACCATGGAGCTCGGCGGGCACGCGCCCGGCATCGTGTTCGAGGATGCCGATCTCGATCAGGCCGTGAAGGTGCTCTCCGCGAGCAAGTTCCGCAACGCCGGCCAGGCCTGCATCTCTCCGACCCGGCTGCTGGTGCAGGAACCGCTCTACGAGAAATTCGTCGACAAGTTCACGGCCGCCGCCAAGTCGGTCAAGGTCGGCGACGGGCTCGATCCCGCGACCCGGATGGGGCCGATGGCGAACTCCCGGCGCATCGACGCGATGGAGATGTTCATCGCCGACGCGACCCAGAAGGGCGGCAAGCTGCGGACCGGCGGCAAGCGCATCGGCAACAAGGGCTTCTTCTTCGAGCCCACGGTGGTCACCGACGTGCCGCGCGAGGCGCGCATGATGAACGAGGAGCCGTTCGGCCCGGTGGCCTTGATCGCACCCTTCGCAGATTTTGCCGGCGCGGTCGCCGAGGCGAACCGCCTGCCATATGGGCTCGCGGCCTACGCGTTCACCAAATCGGCAAAGACCGCGGCGGCGGTGGGCGCCGCGGTCGAAAGCGGCATGGTCGCGATCAACAATGTAGGCCTCGCCTTGCCCGAGGTGCCGTTCGGCGGGGTCAAGGATTCCGGCTACGGTTCCGAAGGCGGCTCGGAGGCGATCGAGGCCTATCTGAATACGAAGTTCATCACCCAGACGGGGGTGTGAACAACAAACTAGCCGCCGTAGCCCGCATGGAGCGAAAGCGGAATGCGGGATCGGCCGTCCCGGATTTCGCTGCGCTCCATCCGGGCTACTAAACATTCGAGGCCGGAGGAAGTCATGGGCAGCGTGAACGCCTGCGTCGATCTCAAGCGCGATAATGACGTCGCGGTCGTCACCATGGAGAATCCGCCGGTCAACGCGCTCAAGCACGAGCTGCGCGCCGGGCTGATCGAGGCGTTGAAGCAGATCAAGGATCCGGCCATCAAAGCCGTGGTGCTCACCGGAGCCGGACGCGCGTTTTCCGCCGGCGCCGACATCAGCGAGTTCGGCAAGCCGCTGCAGCCGCCCGGCCTGCACGAGGTGATCGCCGCGATCGAAGCGACGCCGAAACCGGTGGTGGCCGCCATCCACGGCACCGCCCTGGGTGGCGGGCTCGAGCTCGCGCTCGCGTGCCACTACCGGGTCGCGGACCGCGGCGCCCGCGTCGGCCTTCCCGAGATCAAGCTCGGGATCTTGCCCGGCGCGGGCGGCACGCAGCGCCTGCCGCGGCTGATCGGTCCGGAAAAGGCCCTGGAAGCGATCGCGTCCGGCGACATGATTGCCGCCGACCAGGCGCGGGCGGTGGGCATTCTCGATGCGGTGCCGGACGGCGAGCTCGTGCCGGCCGCGGTCGCCTTCGCGCGCAACGCGGTCGGCAAGCCGGTGAAGCACGTGCGCGACCGCGACGACAAGATCGCGGCGGCGCGGGCCAATCCCGCCGCCTACGAGGAAGCCGCGGCGAAGATCGTCGGGCGCGCGCGCGGCAGGCGGGCGCAATCGGCCTGCGTCGAATCCGTGCGCAACGCGTTCCAGCTGCCGTTCGAGGATGGGCTTGCGCGCGAGCAGGCGCTGTTCCGCGAGTTGGTGGTGAGCGATGAATCCAAGGCGCAGCGCCACGTGTTCTTCGCCGAGCGCGAGGCCGCGCGCGTGCCGGACATGCCGGCATCGACCAAGCCTCGCGCGTTCGCGCGCGCCGCCGTGATCGGCGCCGGAACCATGGGCGGCGGCATCGCCATGAACTTCGCCAACGCCGGCATTCCGGTCACCATCATCGAGACCGCAGCCGACTTGCTGCGCAGCGGGCTCGACCGCGTCGCCGCCAATTACCGCACCACCATCTCGCGCGGCCGCCTCACCCAGGTCGAGATGGACCAGCGCATGAATCTGATCTCCGGCAAGATCGGGCTCGCCGCGGTTGCCGACGCGGACGTCGTCATCGAGGCGGTGTTCGAGGAAATGGATCTGAAGAAACAGATATTCGGCGAGCTCGACCGCCAGGCCCGTCCGGGCACCCTGCTCGCCACCAACACCTCGACGCTCGACGTCGACGCCATCGCGCAGGCGACCAAACGGCCGCAGGACGTGCTGGGCACGCATTTCTTCAGCCCGGCGAACGTCATGCGGCTGCTCGAGATCGTGCGCGGCAAGGCCACGTCCCACGAGGCATTGGCGACCGCGATCGCGCTCGGTCGCAAGCTCGGCAAGGTGCCGGTCGTGGTCGGCAATTGCGACGGCTTCGTCGGCAACCGCATGCTGGCGCGGCGCTCCACCGAATCCGAGCGGCTGCTGCTCGAAGGCGCGCTGCCGCAACAGGTCGACGCCGCCGTCGTCGAGTTCGGCTTTCCCATGGGCCCGTTCGCGATGGGCGATCTCGCCGGGCTCGACGTCGGCTGGCGCATCCGCCGCGCGCGGGGGGTTCGCGCCGAAGTCGCCGACCCTTTGTGCGAAGCCGGGCGCTTCGGTCAGAAGACCGGCAAGGGCTATTACCTGTACCAGTCGGGCTTGCGCACGCCCACTCCCGATCCCGAGGTCGAGCAGATCATCATCGAGGCTTCGCGGCGGCTGGGGATCGCGCGACGGCCGATCGACAAGCAGGAGATCGTCGAGCGCATGATCTATCCGATGATCAACGAGGGCGCGCGCATTCTCGAGGAAGGCATCGCGTATCGGCCCGGCGACATCGACGTGATCTGGGTCTACGGCTACGGCTGGCCGGCGTGGCGCGGCGGCCCGATGTTCCATGCCGACCAGGTCGGGCTCGCGCACGTCCGCGATCGGCTCGCGCTTTATGCGCAACGCTCGGGCGACAAGACGCTCGAGCCGGCGCCGCTGCTCGCCAAGCTCGCGGCCGAGCGCAAGGGCTTCGCCTCGTTCAAGCTTGCCGCCGCCGCGGCGTGAGGACCCGGGTCGCCGTGCGCGCGAGGTTTTCGCGCGATCCCGTTGACAATTGTTAATTGACAGTTTTACCGAATCCTCAAGGCGAAGATGATCGTAAGCTTCCGCCACAAGGGATTGAAACAGCTCTTCGAACGCGGCAACCGGAGAGGCCTCAACCCGCAGCACGTCGAGAAGATTGAAAACATTCTCGGCCTATTGATGTCGCCCAGAAGATCGAGGACATGGATGTCCATAGCTTCAGGCTGCACCCATTGTCCGGCGATCTCAAAGGCTTCTGGTCGGTGACGGTGCGGGCGAACTGGCGCATCATCTTCCGTTTCGAGAGCGGAAACGCGTTCGAGGTCGATCTACTGGATTACCATTAGGAGCCGACATGCCTATGAAAAAACCGCCGCATCCGGGTCATCTCGTGAGGGAGAACCTCGAGGATTTGGGATTGTCCGTTGCAGACGCAGCCAAGGGCCTGGGAATCACCCGGCAGCAGCTCTACAATGTCATCAGCGGCAAGAGCGCAATCACGCCCGAGATGGCAGTACGTCTCGAAAAGGCGATCGGCAGCACGGCAGATGCCTGGCTCAGGATGCAGGCTGCACACGATCTCGCTCGGATTCGCATGCATCAGGACAAGATCAAGGTGCGCCGCCTGGAGCCGCGGCACGCTTAAGTTTCCTTGCCAATCTTCGTGAACAGTCGGTCGGAGTTCCGCAGTTCTGCCCGCCCGGGACGAATTGGGCTGGAGATGCTATCTTCCGATCGCGTCACGAGGAGCATCGCACCCGTGCGGGATGCCCTAGCCTGCCCGCGGAATTCCGGACTATGATTTGACCAAGAACGCGCGGCGTGCCGCGGTCGCAGATTCCCAGCCCGGTTCATCGTTTCAGGAGAAAACCATGCTCACCCCGCCCAGCGCCCGCGCCGCCGAGCTTCGCCAGCGCATCAGCGCCTTCCTGGAAGAGCACATCCTTCCCGCCGAGGAAGTCTATCGGCGCCAGCTTTCCGAAATGCCGAGCCGATGGACCGCGGTGCCGGTCATGGACGAGCTCAAGGCCAAGGCCAAGGCGCAGGGCTTGTGGAACCTGTTCCTGCCCAAGGAGGAATTTCCCGACGGGCTGAGCAACGAGGAATATGCGCCGCTGTGCGAGATCATGGGCCGCTCGCCGCTGGGCGCCGAGCCGTTCAATTGCTCGGCGCCGGATACCGGCAACATGGAGACGATCGCGCGCTACGGCACCAAGGAGCAGAAGGAGCGCTGGCTCAAGCCGCTGATGGAAGGCGAGATCCGCTCCTGCTTCGCCATGACTGAGCCCGCGGTCGCCTCCTCGGATGCAACCAACATTCAATCTCAGATCCGCCGCGACGGCGATCATTACGTCATCAACGGCCGCAAATGGTGGACCTCGGGCGCCATGGATCCGCGCTGCAAGATCGCGATCTTCATGGGACTGACCAACCCCGACGCTCCGCCGCACAAGCGCCAATCCATGATCCTGGTGCCGATGGACACGCCCGGCATCCGGGTGGCGCGGGCGCTCACCGTGTTCGGCTACGACGACGCGCCGCACGGCCATGCCGAGGTCGTCTTCGAGAACGTCCGGGTCCCGGCCTCGAACATCCTGCTCGGCGAGGGGCGCGGATTCGAGATCGCGCAGGGGCGGCTCGGCCCGGGGCGCATCCATCATTGCATGCGCTCGATCGGGGTCGCCGAGCGCGCGCTCGAGACCCTCTGTCTGCGCGCGCTCGCGCGCACGGCGTTCGGCAAGTCGATCGCCGATCAAGGCGTCACCCGGCATTGGATCGCGGAATGCCGCATGGAGATCGACCAGGCGCGGCTGCTCACCATGCACGCGGCGCGGATGATGGACGAGGTCGGCAATAAGGCGGCGCGCGCCGAGATCGCCATGATCAAGGTGGTGGCGCCGAACGTCGCCCTCAAGGTGCTCGATCGCGCCATCCAGGTATGCGGCGGCGGCGGCGTGTGCCAGGACTTCCACCTCGCCTTCGCCTGGGCGCACTCGCGCACGCTCCGCCTCGCCGACGGGCCGGACGAGGTGCATCGCGAAACCGTGGCGAAGCTCGAGCTGCGCAAATACCAGCCGCCGCCCAGGAGACAGTGATCGAAACTCAGGGATCGGTAGCGCAGGTTTTCGGTCGAGCGCTGATGCTGGTCACCGACTACCGATTTCCAATCACCTGAAATGCACCCCGATCGTGTCGGCCACGCAGGCCGGGCGATCGCTGCCTTCGATCTCGACCGTAGTGTGATAGGTGACGCGCAGGCCGTCGGGCGGAACGTCCACGGTCTCGGCGATGCCGATGCGGCCGCGCAGCCGCGAGCCGGCCGGCACCGGGCTGAGATAGCGCACGCGGTTCGAGCCGTAATTGAGGCTGTTCCGCACGCCCTCGATCCGCAGCACGGTGCGGAAAAACGCCGGCAGCAGCGATAGCGTCAGTAATCCGTGCGCAATCGTCGTGCCGTAGGGCAGCTCGCGCCGGGCGCGCGCGACGTCGACGTGAATCCATTGGTCGTCGCCCGTCGCCTCGGCGAAGCGGTCGATGCGCTCCTGCGAGACCACCACCCAATCGCTGACCCCGATCTCCTCGCCGACGGCGGCCTTCACGGCGTCGAAATCGGCAAACACGCGCATGCTCTCCTCCCGATGGATCGACCCCGATCGACGATCGACCGCACGCACCTCGGGGTGTTTCCGACTTGCGGTTTTATCGTTTGACCGAACTCCGGAACACCCGAGTCTCGGCACGCGCCGCACCGCGTGCGAGGCATGCGATAAATGGGAACCGCGGCCGGCGCCGATGCTTGACGTGGCGAAGCCGGAGGGATCATCTAGGCCTTGGCCGCGCACGAGCTCGCGCACAGAGACCGATCAAATCGGAGGAAGTCCAATGAATTTCATGCCTTTGAGAGCGGCGTTGCTGGCAGGCGCGGCGGTATTGCTGAGCGGGCCCGCGGGCGCGCAGGAAACCATTCGGATCGCCTTCATCGATCCTTTGTCCGGGCTTGCCGCGAGCACCGGCGAGGCCGGGCTCAAGACCTTCCAATATCTCGCCGAGCAGCTCAATGCCAAGGGCGGCGTGCTCGGCAAGAAGCTCGAAATCGTCGGCTACGACAACAAGGTCAATGCCCAGGAAAGCCTGGTCCAGCTGCAGAAGGCGCTCGACGCCGGCATTCGCATCATCACCCAGGGCAACGGCTCCAACGTCGCCGCCGCGCTCGAAGATCAGGTCGGCAAGTACAATGACCGCAATCCGGGCAAGGAAGTCGTGTATTTCAACTACGCCGCCGTCGATCCGGTGCTCACCAACGACAAATGCAATTTCTGGCATTTCCGCTGGGATGCCAATTCCGACATCAAGATGGAGGCGCTCACCAATTATATGAAAGCCCGCACCAACATCAAAAAGATCTACCTGATCAACCAGGATTACTCGTTCGGCCAGGCGGTGCGCAGCGCGGCGCGCAAGATGCTCTCGGAGAAGCGCCCCGACATCCAGATCGTCGGCGACGAGGTGCACCCGCTGCAGAAGATCACCGACTTCTCGCCCTATGTGGCCAAGATCAAGGCCTCTGGCGCCGACAGCGTCGTGACCGGCAACTGGGCCAACGATTTCGCGCTGCTGCTCAAGGCCGCGGCCGACGCAGGCCTGCAGATCGATTGGTACACTTACTACGCCGGCGGGCTCGGCGGCCCGACCGCGGTCAAGCAAGCCAACGTGCCGGATCGCGTGTTCCAGATTTCCGAGGGCCTGGCGAACATTCCCAATCAATCCTCGCAGGATTTCGAGAAGGCCTATCGTGCCAAAATCAACCAGTCGCTGTTCTATCCGCGCGCGGTCAATGAGATGAACATGCTGGTCAAGGCGATCGAGGAAACGAATTCGGCGGAGCCCGGAAAGATCGCCGCCAAGCTCGAGGGCATGAAAGTCGATGTGCACAACGGCGGCGAAGGCTTCATGCGGGCCGACGACCATCAGTTCTTCCAGCCGATCTACATCTCCAACCTCGGCCCGCTCGGCAAGGACCAGCCGTTCGACGAGGAAAACACCGGCTGGGGCTGGAAAGTGATCGGCAAGGTGGACACCCCCAACACCATCGTGCCGACCAGCTGCAAGATGAACCGCCCGAGCTGACGTCGCGTACACTTGGTCGCCGCGGAGCGACCGAACTCGATGCGGTGAGGTTTCGCATGACCGCACTCTTGCTCCGGAGACCGCCTCCGCGCGGAGTTCGGTACCGCACCAAGCGCTGACGCATGCTCGAGCTCGTCATCATCTCGACCCTCAACGGCGTGCTCTACGGCATGCTGCTGTTCCTGATGGCGAGCGGCTTGACGCTGATCTTCAGCATGATGGGCGTGCTCAATTTCGCCCATGCCAGCTTCTACATGCTCGGCGCCTTCTTCGGCTTCCAGATCAGCCAATGGCTGGGGTTCTGGCCGGCTTTCTTCGTCGCGCCGGTGCTGGTCGGAGCGGTCGGCGCGCTGGTGGAGCGCTACGGCCTGCGCAACGTGCATCGGCACGGCCACGTCGCCGAGCTGTTGTTCACGTTCGGGCTCGCCTTCGTCATCGAAGAAGTGGTGCAGATGATCTGGGGCAAGGTTCCGGTCGATTACCGCGTGCCGCCCTTGCTCGATTTCAGCGCGTTCACGGTCTTCACCACCACCTATCCGGCCTACAAGATGTTCGAGCTCCTGACCGCGGTCGCGATCTTCGCGGTGCTGCTCGCGGTGCTGACCAAGACCCGCGTCGGCCTCATCATCCAGGCGGCGCTGACGCACCCCAACATGGTCGCCATGCTCGGCCACAACGTTCCGCGGGTGTTCATGCTGGTGTTCGGGGTCGGCACCGGGCTCGCCGCGGTCGCCGGCGTGATCGCCGGCCCGGCCTTCGTCACCCAGTCCAACATGGCGGCGGTGCTGGGTCCGATCCTGTTCGTCGTCATCGTGGTCGGCGGGCTGGGATCGCTCTCCGGCGCGTTCGTCGCCTCGCTGCTGATCGGCCTCGTCCAGACTTTCGCGGTCTCGGTCAATTATTCGGTGTCCGACCTGTTCGCCGGGATCGGCTTTAGGCCGTCGGCCGGCACCATCCTGTACGATCTGTGGGAAGTGACCTTGGCGCAGATCGCGCCGGTCATTCCCTATCTGCTGCTGGTCCTGATCCTGATCTTCCGGCCGACCGGCCTTCTGGGGAAACGCGAGACGTGAGCGAGGCGGCGAAAGTCGGCGTGCGTACCGCCCAGCCGGTCGACTGGATCGGGCTCGCGTGGCGCTACGGGCCTTGGCTGCTGCTCGCCGCGCTGTTCGCCGTGTTGCCGAAAATCTTCGCCTCCGGCACCGCGCACACGATGATGAGCCTGATGGGCATCATGATCGTGTTCGCCCTGTCCTATAACATGCTGCTCGGCGAGACCGGACTGCTCTCGTTCGGCCACGCGGTCTACTACGGGCTCGGCGGCTTTCTCGCCGTGCATGCGATGAATACGCTCGCCCGCGACGCGCTGCCGGTGCCGGTGTTCCTGATCCCGCTGGTCGGCGGACTTTCCGGGCTGCTGTTCGGGATCATCTTCGGCTCGGTCTCGACCCGGCGCGGGGGCACCGCGTTCGCCATGATCTCGCTCGGTCTCGGCGAGCTCGTGGCTTCGAGTTCGCTCATCCTGCGCAGCTTCTTCGGCGGCGAAGAGGGTATCAGCACCAATCGCACCAAGCTGTTCCGCATGTTCGACCTCACGTTCGGGCCGCAGCTCCAGGTCTATTACCTGATCGCCGCGTGGTGCCTGATCTGCATGATCGCGATGTATGCGCTGACCCGCACGCCGTTCGGCCGCATGTGCAACGCGGTGCGCGACAACCCGGAGCGGGCGCAATTCGTCGGCTACAATACGCAGATGGTGCGCTTCATCGCGTTTTCCCTCGCCGGGCTGTTCGCCGGCATTGCCGGCGGTCTCGCGGCCATCAATTTCGAGCTGGTGAATTCCTCGGTGGTCGGCGCCGGGCAATCCGGCACCGTGCTGCTCGCCGCCTACATCGGCGGCATCGGCAATTTCATCGGTCCGGTGATCGGCGCCATCCTGGTCAGCTATCTGCAGGTGATGCTCAGCGACATGACCGAGATCTGGCAGCTGTATTTCGGGCTGCTGTTCATCGCCACGGTGATGTTCGCCCCCGGCGGCATCGCCGGCCTGATTTTCATGCACGAGCCGCTGTGGCATGCCGGTGCCTATCGTGCGCTGTTCGGGCGGCTGATCCCGGCCTATTTCCTGGCGCTGATCCCCGGATTGATCGCGCTCACGGGCCTCATTCTCGTCATCGAGATGACGTTCCGGCTGATGGTGAAGGGGTCCGAAGCAACGCGCATGAGCGTGTTTTCCGTGCCGCTCGATGCCGCGAGTGCCATCTCGTGGATCATCGCCGCCGTGCTGCTCGTCGGCGGCTTCTATCTGTTCCGCCGGACCTGGCCGTTCGTGGCCGATGCATGGCAGGCCGCCCACGGCGAGATGCACCCACGCCGGAGCGCCGCATGACCGCCGCCGCCATCGAGCTTCGCGACCTGCGCAAGAACTTCGGGCCGACCGAGATCATCCGCGGCGTCAGCCTGACGATCCCGCTCGGCGAGCGCCACGCCATGATCGGTCCCAACGGGGCCGGCAAGTCGACGTTGTTCAACCTGATCAGCGGGCGCCTGGCGCCGACCGCGGGCGCCATCCGGTTCAAGGGCGAGGACATCACCGGGCAGAAACCTTACGAGATCAATCGGCGCGGCCTGTCGCGCAGCTTCCAGGTGACCAATATCTTTCCGCGGCTGAGCGTATGGGAGAACATCCGCTGCGCCGTGCTGTGGTCGCTGGGCTATCGCTACTCGTTCTGGCACGGGATCGACTCGCTTCCCGACGTGCGACAGCGCACCGAGCAGATTCTGGAGGAGATCCATCTCGCCGACCGGCGGCGCATCCAGGCCGGCGTGCTCACCTATGCCGAGCAGCGCGCGCTCGAGATCGGCATCACCATCGCGGGCGGCGCCGAGATCATCCTGCTCGACGAGCCGACCGCCGGCATGAGCCACGCCGAAGCCGAGCAGGCGGTCGCGCTGATCCGGAAAGTGAGCGCAGGCCGCACCTTGATGATGATCGAGCACGACATGGGCGTGGTGTTCGACCTCGCCGACCGCATCTCGGTGCTGGTCTACGGCAAGATCATCGCCTGCGATGAGCCCGCGAAGATCAAGGCCGATCCGGCGGTCCAGCAGGCCTATCTCGGCACGGCGGTGGGGGCGGCGGCGTGATGCTCGAGGTCCAGGATCTCCACGCCTATTACGGCAAGAGCCACATCCTGCAGGGCGTCCACCTTGCGGTCGGCGCCGGCGAGATCGTCAGCATTTTGGGCCGCAACGGCGTCGGCCGCTCGACGACGCTCAAGGCCATCATGGGCGACGTGCCGCCGCGCGGCTCGATCACCTTCAAGGGCGAGCCGATCGCGGGCATGAAGCCCTACGAGATCGCCCATCGCGGACTCGGCTACGTGCCGGAGGACCGCGCCATTTTTCCCACCCTGACGGTCGAGCAGAACCTGGTGCTCGGGGTGAAGACCGCGAACAAGACGCCGCGCTGGGGCTTTGCCGATACCTATCGGGTGTTTCCGCGGCTTCAGGAGCGCGCCTCGACCACTGCGGGCGTGCTCTCCGGCGGCGAGCAGCAGATGCTCACGATCTGCCGCACCATGATGGGCGACCCGGACCTCATCATGGTCGACGAGCCTCTCCCCGCAAATGGTGGAGCGCGTCGGCCAATTGCTGCAAAGCATCGCCGAGCGCAACGTCTCGATCCTGCTGGTCGAGCAGAAGCTCACGATCGCCATGCGCATCTCGCACCGGCTCTACGTCATGGGCCACGGCCACATCGTGTTCGAAGGCACGCCCGCCGACCTCAATGCCAACGAGGCCGTGCGCAAGGAGTGGCTGGAGGTGTGAGGCGTGTACTCATTCATGCGCAGATCGGAGCTCCGCTTTCGGGGCTAAACCGGGAAACGTTTGCTCACTTCGAGACCTACCGATTTTGGACCCTCAGCGGACATTGGCTGTGCACTGCGGCGGTGCTCTCGATGCCGGTTTCAGCCCCTATCAAAGTACTCGCTTGAGGCGATAGGATGCTTCGTCCAGAGCCACAGGGGCGAGCATGCGACGGCGGGATTTTCTCGGTGTTCTGGGCGGTGCAGCGGCGACGTGGCCGCTCGCTGCGCGCGCGCAGCAGCCCGAGCGGATGCGGCGCATCGGCGTGCTCACGGGCACAGCTGAGGACGATCCGGAAGCTCAGGCGCGCCACGCGGCATTCGTGCAGGGGCTGGCGCAATTGGGCTGGACCGACGGCCGCAACGTGCGCATCGAGGCCCGCTGGACCGCAGGCAATGCCGCCGACACGCGCAAATACGCGGCGGAATTAGTCGCGCTCGCGCCGGACGTGATCCTGGTTGGTGGCGGTGCGAGTATCGGCGCGTTACTTCAGACAACCCGCAGCGTGCCGATCGTATTCGCATTCGTTCCCGATCCGGTCGGTTCCGGCTTCGTCGATAGCCTGGCGCGGCCGGGCGGCAACGCGACCGGCTTTATGCAGTTCGAATACAGCTTGTGCGGTAAATGGCTGGAACTGCTCAAGGAGATCGCGCCGGGCGTGACGCGAGCGGCGGTCCTTTGGGATCCCGCCATAACCGCCGGGATCGGCCAGTTCGCCGTCATCCAGTCCGTGGTGCCGTCGCTCGGGGTGGGGGTCATCCCGATCAACGTGCGCGACGCGACCGAGATCGAGCGCGCCATCGCGGCCTTCGCGCGCGCCGCGAATGGCGGTCTGATCGTGACAGGGAGCGCGTTGGCGGCGATTCATAGCGAACTGATCATTACGCTGGCGGCACGGCACAAACTGCCCGCGGTTTACTTCGAACGCCGCTTTGTCGTTGGCGGCGGATTGATCTCGTACGGGAGGAATTTCCGCGACCAATACCGGCAAGCAGCCGGTTACGTTGATCGCATTCTTAAGGGTGAGAAGCCAGCCGATCTTCCGGTACAGGCGCCGACGAAGTACGAGCTAGTGATAAACCTCAAAACGGCAAAGGCGCTTGGCCTCACCGTTCCACCCTCGCTGCTCGGTCGCGCCGACGAGGTGATCGAATAGAGGTACATTTGCTGCGGAGCACGAGTCGGCTCAGGGCACTACTGCGACATCGTACTATACCGCTGGGAATTCCGCTTTCGGCGCCTAAGCGGACGTGGGGTGGGCACACTCCGAAGACCGGGTTTGGACCCGGAACGGACCTTGGCAGCCATCCACACGGAAGCTCGACTGGTGCGGGTCTTCTGCGGTTGTTCGCTGGGCGATGGTTCCGGTGCCGCTTGACTTCGTTTTCCCGGCCAGTATTCAAGGCAGTCCAAGTCGGGGTGGTGTACGGAGGGACATTATGCGTTCGATACTCCTCGGGGCTGCAGCTATTGTTGTGAGTGGGTGTTGTGCTGCCTTTGCCCAAGCACCTTGCGATCAGCTTTGCGTACTGATGAAACGTGCTGTGGCGGAGCGGGCCAGTGATTTTGCTAAACTTCAAAGCGAGAAGGTTGGGGAGTTGCTTCCCTCAAGCGTGTCCCCACCGGGAATGGGATGTGGCGTCGAAAAATATCAGGGTGTAAGTGTTAGTCATCCCCGAGGTGAGCCCTATGTGCAGTTTTCTTGTTCGACGCTCAAAGGCGCCGACAAAGAGAGCAAAAATCAACTCAAGAGGGTGGTCGCTGAGTTGCGCCGAAGCGAGCCGAAGTGGAAATGGTTTAAGGGCGAGGGCGGTTTCGGTAATACTTCTGTGACTTCGTATTACGGCGGGCCCACAAGGAACGAGTTGTACGCGGAAGTAGCGTTCAGCAACACTGCGGCGGAACCCGGACTATACCCTGCGAGTAGCGGGACAATTGTGCATCTGGATACGACGCCAATAAATGTTCGGGGCGATTTGAAACCGTACACCCCCTGAATCTAGGCAGGGTACCAGCCACTTCTGAAATTGGCACATCTGCGACCTATGGCGACGCCTCAATGAAGGCCGCTTACGGCAGCTAAGCGGACATGTCGCGACGGCGCTCCGAGGACCGGGTTTGGACCCGAAGGAGACATACGCAACCAGCGCCGCGGCGCTGCAGAGCAGCACGCTCTACACTTCCGGCGAACCGTGTGCCATGTGTATGGGAGCGATCCTGTGGTGCCGCATCGGTCGGCTCGTCTTCGCCGCGTCCCCACAGCAGCTAGCCACTAAGATCGATCGGATCATGATTTCGAGCGTCGATGTCGCTGCAAAGACCCCATTCGCCACGATTGTGCCATCACGGGTGGCGTCTTGGCGGTCGAAGCTATGCAGCTTTTATCAAATAAGTATCCGCCACGCGAGTGTCACAGTCCTGGCACCAAAATTACGCCGCGGCTCGCAATGATTTCCTGATGACGCCAGCGAGTTTACCCGTTTGGTCTTAAATTCCCTATTTCCCTAGGCAGGGGCTAAATCGGTCGAATTTGCAGGTGAGACAGGTTCGCCAGCAAACTGCCCCCTCCACGGCGGAAAAGCGATAGGATACGTCCTTGTCGCCCGTGGGTGTACGGCCTTGGTCATCAGGGGTCAGGAAGCATGGCGAGTAGCAACCCGATCGAAGATCCCGAGAAAGACCTGCCGCTACGGGATGATATCCGCCTGCTCGGCCGCATTCTCGGCGATACGGTGCGCGAGCAGGAGGGTGACACGGTCTTCGACATCGTGGAGCGGATTCGTCGGACCTCCATCCGCTTCCATCGCGACGAGGACGACACGGCGCGACGCGATCTCGAGGCGACGTTGAATGGGCTGTCGCCCAATCGCACCACCCAGATTATCCGCGCCTTCAGCTTCTTCTCGCATCTCGCCAACATCGCCGAGGACCAGCACCACATCCGCCGCACTCGAGCGCACACGCTGGCGTTATCGGCGCCGCGCGTAGGCACCATGGCACATGCACTTGGGGATGCCCGCGAAGCCGGTATTTCCAGTGCTCAGCTGCGCAGCTTCTTCGCGACTGCCCTAGTCAGCCCGGTTCTCACGGCGCATCCGACGGAAGTGCGGCGGCAAAGCGCGATCGACCGCGAGATGGAGGTAGCCCAATTACTGGCGGAGCGGGATCGCGTCGAGCTTACCCCGGAGCAGAGAGTGACAACCGACGAGGCACTCCGCCGTGCCGTGCTCACGCTCTGGCAGACGAATATTCTGCGTCGAACCAAGCTCGCTGTCCTCGATGAGGTGGCCAACGGCCTTGCCTATTACGATTACACGTTCCTGCGCGAATTGCCCCGATTCTACGCCGCACTGGAGGACCAGCTCCGCTCCATCGACTCGGCCTGGAATGACACCGAGTTGCCGCCGTTCCTGCGGATCGGAAGCTGGATCGGCGGCGATCGCGACGGCAATCCGTTCGTTACGGCCGAGGTGCTGCGTCAGACCCTGCGCATGCAGAGCGATCGCGCGCTGAGCTCTTATCTCGACGAACTGCACCTGCTGGGCGGCGAGCTTTCGCTCGACGCCAGCCTGGTCCGAACGTCGGAGGAATTGAGCAAGCTGGCGGAACGTTCGCCCGACCGCTCGCCGCACCGCCAGGACGAGCCCTATCGGCGCGCGATCTCCGGCATCTATGCGCGGCTTGCAGCCACGGCCTGGGCACTCGACCGATTCGAAGCCCCACGAGGCGCGGTGGGAGAGGCGCCGGCCTATGAAGCCGTCGACGAATTGCAGGCCGATCTCGACATCCTGCATCGCTCGCTTACGGGCAATGGATCCGAGGCGCTGGCGCGCGGCCGGCTGCGCGGCCTGCGGCGTGCGGTCGACGTGTTTGGATTCCATCTCGCGCCGGTTGATCTGCGCCAGAACTCCGACGTGCACGAGCGCACTCTGGGCGAGCTGTTCGAGATGGCGCGTCCGGGTACCGGGTACGGAGCGCTAGCCGAGGATGCACGCATCGGCCTGCTGCTCGATGAGCTGAAAACGGCCCGACCGCTCGCGAGTCCGTTTCTTTCGTATTCCGCCGACGCCGCGTCTGAACTGGCGATCCTGCGCGCCGCAGCAGAAGTGCAGCAGCAATACGGCAAGGAAGCGGTGCCGAACTACGTCATCTCCAAGACCGACGGCGTCTCTGACATTCTGGAAGTAGCGCTACTCCTCAAGGAAGCGGGCCTGCTGCGGCCACGTGAAGGCGAGCTGGACGTCAACATCATTCCTTTGTTTGAAACCATTGCCGATCTTCGCAACTGCAGCCGGGTGATGGACGAACTGCTCGGGCTGCCCGAATACCAACGATTGCTGGAGCGCCGCGGCCGCACTCAGGAGGTGATGCTGGGCTACTCCGACAGCAACAAGGACGGCGGTTACCTCACATCCGGGTGGGAGCTCTACAAGGCGGAGATCGCGCTGATCGAGGTGTTCCGGCGCCGGGACGTCAGACTGCGCCTGTTCCATGGCCGCGGCGGGTCGGTCGGCCGCGGCGGTGGCCCGAGTTACCAGGCGATCCTCGCTCAGCCCGGCGGGGCCGTTCAGGGATCAATCCGCATCACGGAACAGGGTGAGGTGATCGCCAGCAAGTATTCCAACCCGGAGGTCGGAAGGCGCAACCTCGAGATTCTCGCCGCCGCTACGCTGGAAGCAACGTTGCTGCAGCCGGACCGGGCCGCACCCCGCGACGAGTTCCTCGCGGCCATGACGGAACTTTCCGCTCACGCCTATCGCGCGTATCGGAGCTTGGTGTACGAGACCGACGGCTTCGAGCGCTACTTTTGGGAAGCGACGGTCATCGGCGAGATCGCCAATCTCAACATCGGCAGCCGGCCGGCCTCGCGCAAGAACTCGACGCGCATCGCGGATTTGCGGGCAATTCCCTGGGTCTTTAGTTGGGCGCAGTGCCGGCTGATGCTGCCCGCCTGGTACGGTTTCGGTTCGGCGGTCAAAGCTTGGCTCGGGGAGCATCCCGAGGACGGCATGCAGGTGCTGCGAGAAATGTACGCCGAGTGGCCATTCTTCGAATCCCTGCTGTCGAACGTGGACATGGTGCTGTCCAAAAGCGATATCGCGATCGCATCGCGCTACGCGGAGCTGGTCGAGGACGACAGCTTGCGCGACCGGATCTTCCCGCGACTGCGCACCGAGTGGCAGGATTCCGTCGAGGCCGTCCTCGCCATCATGGAGCAGGAGATCCTGCTGGAGAAGAATCCCCTGCTCGCGCGCTCGATCCGTAACCGCTTTCCCTACCTCGATCCCCTCAACCATCTGCAGATCGAGCTGCTCAAGCGCCACCGCGCTGGCGATACCGACGAGCGCGTGGTGCAAGGCATCCACCTCACCATCAATGGCATTGCCGCCGGACTGCGTAATAGCGGCTAACTGGTCGAGACCCTGGCGCGGCCGGGCGGCAACCTTACCGGCGGAATGCCAACGACCTTGGCATGACGCTGCGGTATCGGGCCTCGGAGGTGGGTGCGCAGGCTTTGGGAATCAGCGTCCAGCCGCTGGGGGTGCGCGAGCCGAACGATTTCGATCAGGCATTCGAGGCCATGACACGCGACATGCCCGACGCAATTCTCATGGTCACTGATTCACTCACCATTCTCAACCGAAAGCGGGTTTTCGAGTTCGCGGCGATGCATCGGCTACCGTCGCCTCATTCGATCACCTCGTCGGCGCAGGCGGTGACAAATACTCGCGGACCTTCGCCAGGAGCTGACGCGGGCTAAACGGCTTGCTGAAGTAAGCATCGCAACCCGCGGCGCGGGCCTTTTCGTCATCCCCGCTCAACGCATATGACGTGATGACGATGATGGGGATGGCACGAAGCCCGGGATCCGCCTTGATTCGGCGAGTAGCCTCATAGCCGTCGAGCAACGGCAGTTGGATGTCCATCAGGATGAGATCGGGCCTTTGCGCGGCGGCGGCAGCAACCCCTGCCTCGCCGTCCACGGCTTCGATGACCTCGAAATCGGCGCTCGTGAGCAGATCCTGCAGGATCTGCCGGTTGTCCTCCTGATCTTCGATCACCAGGACGCGCTTCCTCATGCTTGTCCCGCTCGTGCTTCGACCCGCACCGATCCCTTGCCCGGCTCGGATTCCACCCAGATCCGCCCGCCGTGCATCTCGATGATGCGCTTGGCGATCGACAGGCCGAGACCGGTGCCGCCCTTCCGGCGCGTGATCGAGTTGTCGGCCTGCTGGAACTCCTCGAAAATCTTGACCTGATCGACCGCGGGAATGCCCGGACCTGTGTCGCATACTGCGACCGTGAACGCGCCGTTCATTACCGATGCTCTGACCGCTACCTCGCCCTTATCGGTGAACTTGATGGCGTTGCCGACCAGGTTGAGCAGGACCTGGGAGAGCCGCCGTTCGTCTCCGCGACCGGTCGGCAGGTCCGGCGCGACCTGGGCGGTGAACGCCAAGCGCTTTTCTGCGGCAAGCGGCTCGACCGCAGATACGACCCCATGCACCATGTCGCCGAGCGAGTAATCGGTGAGGGATAGCGTGAGCTGTCCGGCCTCGATCTTAGAAAGATCGAGCACGTCGTTGATCAGTCCGAGAAGATGGCGTCCGTTTCTCTGCAGGCGCTCCAGCACGACCCGCATCTTGTCCGAGGGCTCCCCGTAAATGCTGTCGAGCATCAATTCGGCGTAGCCGAGAATCGCGTTGAGCGGCGTGCGCAGCTCGTGGCTCATGTTGGCGAGGAACTGCGATTTGTGCTTGCTCGCCACCTCGAGCTCGCGGCTCTTCTCCTCGATCTCGCGGAACAGCCGGGCGTTCTGGATCGCCAGCACCGACTGATCCGCAAAGGTCTCCAGGAGCTCGATGGTGCTCTTGGGGAACTTTCCGGGCGTCTTGCGCCGGACCACTAGAGTTCCGACGATTTCCCCCGGCCGCAACAGCGGCACGACAAGAATAGCCTGATACCCGGCGCCGATGACAATGTCGACAATTGGGGATGACGGCTCTTTAGCCAAATCAGTAATTTGCACGGAGGTACGCTGCGCTGTCGCCCGCGCAATGATGCGCTCGTCACTGCGGATGCCCTGTTCCTGGATCGCAGCGATCATCGCCTCGTCTGTGCCATGTGTTGCGCGAAGTTGGAATTCCTGGCGTTCCTCATCGAACACGTAGATCGCGCCGCCGTCGGTCGCCGACAGCTGAACCGCTTTCTCGATTATGGTTGACAGCAAAGTTTGCAGGTCAAGCGTAGAATTGATCGCTTGGCTGACTTCACCGAGCGCCCGCAGCTCTTCAACGGATCGCATGAGTTCTTCGGTTCGTGCCTGCACCTCGGTGAAGAGGCGGACGTTCTCGATGGCGATCACCGCCTGGTCGGCAAAGTTCTCAATCAGTGCAATCTGGCTCTCGGTGAACGGACGAACCTCATGACGATAGATCACAATGACTCCAAACAGCTCGTCCGTCTTAAGCATGGGGACCGCGAGGACGGTCCGGTAGGGATCCACGCGCGATCCGCCGTAGCTGTATTCTGGGTCGGTCTGAACATCCAGATTGTGCACGGTGCGCCGCTCAAGGGCAGCGCGCCCAGCGTTGCTGTTGCGCCCCGGCGCTATGGGATTGCGCTCAAAAAAATCTTTGAGCTCCGGCGACACGTTGTGCCCGACCGCAAACCGGAGAAGTTGTCCATCGAAGCGAAAAACGAAGCCGCGTTCCGCCGCGCATAGCCTGACCGCTCTCTCCGCCAGCGTCCCGAACACGGGCTCCAGCCCGCCTGGCGAACTTGATATGACCCTCAACACCTCCGAAGTCGCGGTCTGCTGTTCGAGCGCCTCGGTCAGCTCTCGTGTACGTGCCTGCTCCTCTTCGAACAGCCTCACGTTCTCGATGGCAATCACGGCTTGGTCGGCGAAAGTCGTGGCCTGCTCGACCTGCTTGGCGGTGAAGGGACGCACTACGCGACGCGACAGCACAAGGACGCCGATAGGTGCTTCTCCGCGCAGGAGCGGTACGCCAAGATGGGTGCGAAACCCGCCCAACGTCTGGGCTTCACGCAACGTGTATTCCGGGTCGGCCAGAACGTCGGGGATTTGAACGGGCTTGCCCTCCAGCAGGGTTCGGCCGGTAATACTCCCTCGTCCTGGAGGCAACCTCAGCGTCTTCACGTGCTCATCGAACTCGGGCGTGTAGCCGTAGTTCGCCGCAGAATAGTAGCCCGCTTCCGTACCGATCGGACGGAAGATTTGAGCCGCATCTGCCTCGCACAGCCGCGCTGCCGAAGTGACAAGCGTGTTAAGCACCGTCGGCAGATCGAAGGTCGAACGGCTGATGACCTTGAGCACGTCGGCAGTAGCTGTCTGCTGCTCCAGGGATTCCCGCAGCTCGTTCAGCAGTCGTGCATTCTCGATGGCGATGACGGCTTGCTTGGCGAAGCTCGTGACCAGCGCGATCTGCTTGTCGGTGAACGGCCGCACGTCGCGCCGGTATATGGAGATCGCGCCGACCAGCTTGTTTTCCTTGAGCATCGGCACGGCTAACACCGCTCGAATACCGGCCTCAGCCGATGCAACGCGCAATGGATCGCGGTCGAGATATCCCTGATCCGCACGGAGGTCGGCGATGTGAACCGGCCGGTGCGTGCTGGCGGCGCGACCCAAGGCGGTTGCGGGGCCGGGCGACACTCCGCATCTCAGCTGCTCGGCAAAGGCCGTCGGCAGCGTCCCGAGCATCGCAGCGCCCCGGAATGTATCGCCTTCGCACAGCCACAGGACTCCGTAACTGGCGTCGCAAAGCCGCGCTGCATTCGCAAGCATGGCCCGGAATACCGGCTCCAGCTCGCCGGGCGAGCTGCTGATGATCCCAAGGACTTCGGAGGTCGCCGTCTGCTGCGCCAGCGACTCCGTCAGCTCTCGCGTGCGCGCCTGCACCTCGTCGAACAAGCGCACGTTCTCGATGGCGATCACCGCCTGATCGGCAAACGTAGTCACAAGTTCGATCTGTTTTTCGCTGAAGGGCCGTACTACGTTCCGAGTCAGAATGACAACGCCATTCGGCGTTCCTTCGCGCACAAGAGGCACGCCGAGCACCGTGTGAAAGCCCGCCCTTTTCTGGGCGTCGATCAAGCCGTAATTCGGCTCCGTTTGAACGTCAGCCACTTGAACGGCCCTACCTTCGAGCACCGCTCGCCCGAGGACCGATTGGCGGTTCACTGGGATGGGACTACGAGCTCGCATGTATTCGTCGTACTCGCGCGAGTAGCCGTAGCTCGCAACATATGGATAGCCCTCGCCACTCGGACGGTGGATGGCGGCACTATCGGCCTCGCATAACTTGGCTGCGGACTCGACCAGAGTATCGAGCACGGCCTGAAGATCGAAGGTCGAGCGGCTAATCACTTTGAGCACGTCGGCAGTGGCCGTCTGCTGCTCCAGCGATTCGCTGAGTTCGCGGCTTCGTGCCTGAACCTCGTGGAACAAACGCACGTTCTCGATGGCAATCACGGCTTGATCAGCAAAGGTTTTCAGCAGCTCGATGTGCCTTGGAGCAAATGAACCGGCTTCACTTCGGGTGATGACGATCGCTCCAATAGGAGCGCCGTCGCGGAGCATCGGCACCGCGAGAATACTTTGCCATCTGCCGGCCACCGTGACTTCGCGCGTGTACTGCGGATCAGCCAGCATGTCCTCGATCTCCGCGACCGCGCGAGTGAGGATCGCCCGGCCCGAGGCTTGGTCGAGCTGCGGGGGCCGTGGATACATCCGCCGGAGAACCTCGACCACCTCGGGCGGGAAATTATGGAGGGCCACGATATGCACCAGCTCACCATCGTACAGGTGCACCGCGCCCATACGCGCTTTGCAAAGACGCACGGCGCTGACAACGATCGTGTCGAAGACGGGCTGGATGTCTGTAGGCGAGCTGCGGATGACCCTCAGGATCTCGGTCGTGGCTGTCTGCTGCTCCAGCGCCTCACTTAACTCGCGGGTGAGCAGTGCAATCTTTTCTTCACCGCTGGTCGCGGGAACTGGCGTAGGCGCGTTGCGGCGCGGCAGCTTTACTGTTTTGCGTCGCTTCGTCTTCCGGCGGCTTGTTCGAGCAGTTTTCACCCAATCCCCCTAACGGGCTAGGCGCTAGCGACATGTTAGCATACCCCTGCGAGGCTAGCCCACCTCGACTCCTGGCCCCGGGATTTTGGGTCAAGCCGTGCTACCGGGCACCTCGGAAGCGCCAGCGAGAATTCCGGGTCTGGCACAGCCGCCCGATGAGTGGTTTGCTAAAGCCGGATTTTCGCTACTGGCGCATCGCGGACCTGCCGCGGAAGTCTGCGATTTGCCGGCCTTCGGGGCAAAGCGGACCTCACCGAATTGCTGAACAATCGCTATTCATGAGTACACGGCCCAGTTCGGCCGCGAGCCCACCTACTTCGATCGGAAGCTGCTTTCCCCGCCTCACTTGACCGGCTTGCACTCGTAGGCATCGCCGTCGAATGCGCTCATGCGCGGCTCCCGGCGCACGATGGTGGCGAAATATTTGCCAGCCTTGAGGCGAGCGATCTGCTCCTTGTCGAGCCAGATGCGAAAAACGCCGGCCGAGGGATCCTCGACCGCCGTTTCGCTCGACCGTCTCAGGGGCACGAGGCTCATGATGGCGCGGCCGGCGCGGTCGGTCGGCCCGAGCTTGATCCGCAGCGCGCCGGAGTAATGCGAGGCGCAGTCGAACAGCGCCTGCTCGCGCGAAACGTCCGCCCAGACCGCCGGATAAAGCTTGCGCTGCTGCTCGCATTCGTCGGGCCTGACCGCGTGCGCGCCCGGAAAGGTCGAAAGCAGCACGCCCATTGAGCCAATCGCCGCAGCCGCATAGCCCCTTCGAAAGCTCATCGCGATCTCCCCCTTGAGCTGCCCGACGGTCCCCGATTTCAACGAGAAGACGTAAACGTAACGCAGCACATTTCAAAGAGGTTATTTGGCGAATTGAATCGCACCAAGCCTCTGTGCGTCCTCCCAAATTTTTTAAAATACCTCCGCAAAACAGGGCCGTTTTCACCGCTCCGTCCCGTCAATTCAATCCGCCCGCCACTGCCAGCGTCTCGCCGGTGATGTAGCCGGCGCCGGCGGCAAGAAACAGCATCGCCTCGGCGATGTCGGCGGGGCTCGCCATGCGGCCGAGCACGGTCTGGTCGATGATCGCCTGCTTGCGCTCGGCGGGCCAGCTCTTGGTCCACGGCGAATCGACGAGACCCGGCGCGACCGCGTTGACGCGAACCTCGGGCGCGAGCGCGCGGGCGAGGTTCTTGGTGAGATTGACGAGCCCGGCCTTGCTCGCCCCGTAGGCGATGCTCGAGCCGCGCACGCCGAGCCCCGCGACCGAGGCGGTGTTGACGATGGCGCCGCGGCTGGCTTTCAGCGCGCGCGCGGCGGCGTGCGCGCAGCGGAACGGGCCGAGCAGATTGGTCATCAGGATTTCTTGCCAAAAGCTCTCGGTCATGGCGTCGAGGTCGCCGAACTCGATCGGCTCGGTCGTCGCCGGCGTGCCGGCGTTGTTGATGAGCACGTCGAGGCGGCCGAGCTGCTCGATCGCGCTCTGCACCATGCGCTCGGCTTCGCCCGGCGCGGAGACGTTGCCGGGCGCGGAGACCACGTCGAGCCCGGCGCCGACGAGCCGCTCGATCTCGGCGGGTCCGCGGGTATCCTCGGCGAGATGATTCATGGCCACCACGGCTCCGCATTTCGCGAACAGCTCGACTGCGGCAAGGCCGATGCCGGAGGCGCCGCCGGTGACCAGAACGGTGCGGCCCTTGAGGTCGGCGGTGATCATGATTTCTCCTCCCCTCCGCGTTTTTCGTGTGCCCCCATGTTGTCATGGCCCGCGAAGGCGGGCCACCCAGTAATCACGGCGTGGAAACTAAGCCTTCGAAATCAGGGATGCTGCGGGCGCTACTGGGTCGCCCGGTCAAGCCGGGCGATGACACGCTGCGGGTGACGCAATCTAATCCAACGACAGCGTCACCATGCAGATCTCCGGCTCCTCCGGGTCGCCCTCGACGCGAAAGCCGAGCTCGCGGCACATCTTGAGCATCACGCTGTTCTCCCGCAGCACCTGGCCCTCGATGCGCCGCAGGCCCTCGCTGCGCGCGTACTCGATGATCAGCTGCATCAGCTCCCAGCCGAGGCCGTGCCCCTTGAGGTCGGAGCGCAGCAGGATCGCATATTCGGCGCACTCGTAATTGGCGTCGGCGTGCATGCGCACGACGCCGAGCAGGTGCCCGGAAGCCTCGTCGATAGCGGCGAACGCCATGGCGCGACCGTAGTCGAGCTGCGTGAGCCGGGCGATGAACGCATGGCTGAAATCCTTGACCGGCGCGAAGAACCGCAGCCGCAGGTCCTCCGCCGTCACCTTGCCGAAGAACGCGTGCACCATCGGCTCGTCCTCGGGACGCAGCGGCCGCACGAACACGCGCCTGCCGTCGGCCAGCGTCACACGGCGCTCCCATTGCTTGGGGTAGGGCCGCACCGCGAACCGCGGGTTGCCGGTCCCCTTGAACCGCGGCTCGACCGGCGCGACGGCGATGCGGGCATCGAGCGCCAGCACGCCGGTCTCGTCGGCGAGCAGCGGATTGATGTCGAGGTCGCGGATTTCCGGCAAGTCGGCCGCAAGCTGCGCGAGCTTGACCAGCATCAGGGCCACGTCGGTCTCGCGCGCGGCCGGAACGTCGCGATAGGCTTTGAGCAGGCGGGCGACGCGGGTGCGCGCGACGAGATCGCCCGCGAGCTTCATGTCGAGCGGCGGCAGCGCGAGCGCCTTGTCGTCGATCACCTCGACCGCGGTGCCGCCATAGCCGAACACGACGACCGGCCCGAACGTCGGGTCGTCGGCGATGCCGGCGATGAGCTCGCGAGCCTTCGGGCGCAGGATCATCGGCTGCACGATCACGCCGGCAATGCGCGCATCGGGCCGCGCCGCGCGCGCCTTGGCCAGAATTTCCGCCGCGGCCGCGCGCACGTCCGCCTCGCTGGTGAGATTGAGCCGTACCCCGCCGATATCGGACTTGTGCACAATGTCGCGCGACTGGATCTTCACCACGACGGTCCGCCCGGCGGCCAGGAACGGCTTGGCCACGTCCCCCGCCTGCTCCGCCGTTTCGGCGAGCACGGCGGGAACGATGGGAATTGCGTAGGCCGCGAACAGCCGGCCGATCTCGATGGGATCGAGCCAACTGCGCTGATCGGCGAGCGCCGTCTCGATGACGCGCCGACCGGTTTCCGCATCGGGCGCGAAATGCTCCGGCAGGCTCGGCGGCGTGGCCATCAGGTCCTCGTGCGCTTGCGCGTAGCGCGCGAGGTCCATGAAGCCGCGGATCGCATCGGATTCGGTCTCGAAATGCGGGATCGCGGCCGCCTCGAAGGCATCGAGCGCGGCGCGATCCGCCCCGATCCACACCGCGAACATCGGCTTCGGCCGCACCGATTTCGAGCGATAGCTTTTGACGAGATTCGAAACGCTGACGGCGGTATCGACCGGCGAAGCGAGCGCAGTCGGCACGTTGAGCACCAGGATGGCGTCGTTCTCGCGATCCTCGATCAGCGCCTCCAGCGCGGCGGCGTAACGTCCCGCATCCGCATCACCGATGATGTCGATCGGATTGGCCTTCGACCAGGTCGGCGGCAACACGGCGTCGAGCCGCGCCCGCGCGTCGGCCGAAAGCTCGGCGACGGTGCCGCCGAGATCGGCCAATCGGTCGGTCGCCAGCACGCCGACGCCACCGCCGTTGGTGAGTATCGCAAGACGGTTTCCGGTAAACGGGCGCAGCCGGCCGAGCGTCTCGACCGCATCGAACAGCTCGTCGAGATCCGAGACCCGCAGCAGGCCGGCACGGCGGAATGCCGCATCGTAGACCTCATCGGAGCCGGCGAGCGCGCCGGTATGGGTCGCCGCGGCCTTGGCGGCTTGTGCGTGGCGCCCGGATTTGACCACGACGACCGGCTTGGCGCGGGCGGCCGCGCGGGCCGCCGACATGAATTTGCGGGCGTTCTTGATCGATTCGACATAGAGCAGGACCGCGCGCGTTCCCCGATCCAACGCGAAAAAATCCAACAGATCGCCGAAATCGACGTCGAGCTGATCGCCGATCGAGACCGCCGCCGAGAAACCGATCGCGCGCTGCGCCGCCCATTCGGCCATTCCGGCGACGATGGCGCCGGATTGGGAGACGAGCGCAAGATCGCCTCGCCGCGGCATCCGGGTCGCGAAGCTCGCATTGAAATTCGCCGCGGGGGCCATCACGCCGAGGCAATTCGGGCCGACGATCCGCAGGCCTTTTCCGCGCGCGGCGCGCTCGGCGGCTTCCGCGAGCGAGCCTTTGCCGTGCCCCAGCCCGGCCGTGAGGATGATGGCGGCGGCGACGCCGCGGCCGGCAGCGGCGGCGACGATCTGCGGAACCCGCTCCGGCGGCGCGGTGATCACCGCGACATCCGGCGCCGGATCGATCGTCTCGATGCTTGCGGTAGCCGCGATGCCCTCGATCTCGCGATGGTGCGGATTGACGAGTGCGAGCGAGCCCGAAAAACCCCCGGCACGCAAATTGCGGAGAACCGCGCGGCCGACCGAACCCTGACGCGGGCTCGCGCCCACCACGGCGACCGCGCGCGGGAGGAACAATTTTTCGAGCCGATAGGTCGACATGGAGGTCTCGCCTGGGGACGCGTTGCGCATAACGGACCGGGCGGCGCGTGACAATGAGGCCATGCGGCCGCTGCCAAATCGGAGCGCCGGCCGCGGCGATCGACAGCGCACGCCGTGAAGCGTGGCCGGTCGGAATTCGTACTGGGCGGTTGTCGGGGGCGCCGCTTGATCCTACATCAACCGCAATGCCATTTCGGCATGAACCCAACGGCCGATCTTGCGTTACCAAAATTCGCGGGGCTTGGCGTGCAGGGCTTCCATACGCCCCGGCCCCATCGAGGCATGCAAATGGACGACGGACCTAGTAGCCCCGCGGTCGCATCCATGCGGCGACCTGCGGGACCCGATCAGCACAGAAGAGTTTGCACCGTGAGGCGGCGCGGCAAGGCTGATTGAAGCCCGGCTCGCCTCTCGCCGGTGCGGCGAAGAGGTGAGCCATGCGGATGGACCTCTCCCTGCCCCGCGTTTGGGCGATCGGCGGCGCGCCGGCGGAGCCAGCAAATCGTTACGCGGAGAAGCTCGCGGGACTGTGGCCCGGCGCGCTCGAGGCGATTCTGGCCGCGCTCGGGACCAGCCGCGCGGGCCTGACCGAGGCCGAAGCCGAGGCGCGCCTCGCCGAGATCGGGCCGAACGAAGTCGCGCATGAGCGGCCGCCCATCTGGTACGTGCAACTCCTCGCCGGGTTCGCCAATCCGTTCATCCTCATTCTGGTGCTATTGACGGCGGTGTCGCTCGTAACGGGCGACGATCGTGGCGTCGCCGTGCTCTCGACCATGATCAGCGTGAGCGTGCTGTTGCGGTTCTGGCAGGAATTCCGCTCGACCCGCGCCGCCGAGCAGCTCAAGGCCATGGTGCGAACGACCGCGACCGTGCTGCGTCGCGACGAAGCCGATACCCCGCGGCGGCGCGAGATCCCGATCCGGGAGCTGGTGCGGGGCGACATCGTGGCGCTGTCGGCCGGCGACATGATCCCGGCGGACGTGAGGCTGATTACCTCGCGCGACCTGTTCGTGAGCCAGGCCGTGCTCACGGGCGAGGCCCTGCCGGTGGAGAAATACGACACGCTCGGCAGCGTCGTCCAAAGGTCGGCGTCGGGCGCCGGCAATGGCGCGCCCGGCCTGCTCGACGTTGCCGACGTGTGCTTCCTCGGCACCAACGTGGTCAGCGGCACCGCGACCGCGGTCGTCATCGCCACCGGGCCGCGGACCTACTTCGGCTCGCTGGCGAAATCGATCGTCGGGCAGCGCGCCCAGACCGGGTTCGACCGCGGCGTCAACAGCGTGAGCTGGGTGCTGATCCGGTTCATGGCCGCGATGGTGCCGGTGGTGCTGCTGATCAACGGCTTCACCAAGGGCGACTGGATCCAGGCGTTCTTCTTCGCGGTCTCGGTCGCGGTGGGGCTGACCCCGGAGATGCTGCCGGTCATCGTCACCGGCAATCTCGCCAAGGGCGCGGTGATCATGTCGCGCCGCAAGGTGGTGGTGAAGCGTCTCAACGCTATCCAGAACTTCGGCGCGATGCAGATCCTGTGCACCGACAAGACCGGCACCCTGACCCAGGACCGGATCGTTCTCGAGCGCCATCTCGACGTGCTCGGCCGCGACGACGAGGAAGTCCTGGCGCTCGCCTGGCTCAATAGCCGGCACCAGTCCGGGCTCAAGAATTTGCTCGACACCGCGGTGCTGCATTACGCCGATGAGCTCGCGCCCAAGGCGCGCCACGAGGAATACATCAAAATCGACGAGCTGCCGTTCGACTTCGTCCGCCGCCGGATGTCGGTGATCGTCGAGAAGCCCGACGGCACCCACCTGATGGTATGCAAAGGCGCGGTCGAGGAGCTGCTGGCGATTTCCCGGCATCTGCTGCTGGACGGCGAACGCAAACCGCTCGATCAGGCCGCCCGCAACCGGCTGCGCGCGATCGCCCGCGACATGAACGCGGATGGATTCCGGGTGATCGCCGTTGCCACCCGCGAGTTCGGTCCCGGCGAGGTCCGCACGCAATATGCGGCGCGCGACGAGAAGGACTTGGTCATCCGCGGCTTTCTCGCATTCCTCGATCCGCCGAAGGCGAGCGCGGGTCCGGCAATCGCCGCGCTGCGAGAGCACGGGATCCGCGTGAAGATCCTCACCGGCGACAATGCCGTGGTGACCGCGAAAATCTGCCGCGAGGTCGGGCTCGACATCGGCAAGCCGGTTCTCGGCCGCGCGCTCGATCGCATGAGCGATGCCGAGCTTGCGGACCTGGCGGAGCGTGCGAGCGTGTTCGCCAAGATGTCGCCGTCGCAGAAGGCGCGCGTGATCCGCGCCCTGCAGGCGAAGGGTTTCACGGTCGGATTTTTGGGCGACGGCATCAACGATGCGCCCGCGTTGCGCGATGCCGACGTCGGCGTTTCGGTCGACACCGCCGCGGATATCGCCCGGGAGGCGGCCGACATCATCCTCTTGGAGAAGAGCCTGATGGTGCTGGAACAGGGCGTGATCGAGGGCCGCCGGACCTTCGCCAACATTATCAAATACATCAAGATGACGGCGAGCTCGAATTTCGGCAACGTGTTCAGCGTGCTGGTGGCGAGCGCGTTCCTGCCGTTCCTGCCGATGCTGCCGATCCATCTGCTGGTGCAGAACCTGCTCTACGACCTGTCGCAAACGGCGGTGCCCTTCGACCGCGTCGATGGCGATTATCTGCGCGAGCCGCGCAAGTGGATCGCACACGACATCGCGCGATTCATGGTGTTCGTAGGTCCGATCAGCTCGATCTTCGACCTCACCACCTTCGCGCTGCTGTGGTTCGTGTTCGGTGCCAACAGCGCGGAGCACCAGGCATTGTTTCAGTCCGGCTGGTTCGTCGAAGGGCTGCTCACGCAGACGCTGATCGTGCACATGATCCGCACCGCGAAAATTCCGTTCGTGCAGAGCACGGCGGCGCCGCCGCTGCTGCTGCTCACGCTGCTGATCATGGCAATCGGGATCGCGATCCCGTTCTCGCCGGTGGGACGCAGCATCGGGCTCGTTCCGCTGCCGTGGGAATATTTCCCCTGGCTCGCGGCGACGCTCTTCTCGTACTGCTTGCTTACGCAGGCCGTGAAGGGCTGGTACATCCGCCACTACGGGGCGTGGCTGTAGGCGGGCGTTCTACCTCCCCTTTTGGGGAGGTCGCCGCGCGCAACGCGGCGGGTGGGGTGTTTCGTATGCCCCACCCCGGCAGCTCGCATTCGCGCGCTGCCGACCCTCCCCCGGCGGGGAGGGAAAAGGGCGCATCACCCCTCCAGGTCCAACGCCTCGAGAATCGCATTGACCATCGGCCGCATGTGGAAATTCTCCGGCATGATGCTCACGCGGGCGCCGGCCTGCTCGATCGCGCGGCCGACTACCGGCCCGACCGCTGCAATCGTGGTGCGCCGCAAGCCCTCGCGCAGCCGGCCTTCACGGCGGTTCTTGCTGGCGACCTCTTCGAGCCGGCGGATCTGCGGCGAGCTCGTGAACGTGATGAGGTCGATCCGACCCTCGGCCATCTCGTCGATGACTTCGACGACGCGCGCATCCTCGGTTTGCGAGCCGTAGACGTAACAAAGCACCGGATCGGCGTTGGCGCCTTTCTGCTCGAGGAAGTCCAGCAAGACGGACCCCTGGGGTTCCGGATAAAGCTGGACCGCGATGCGGCGCCCGGAAAGATCCTGGCCACGCAGCACCGCGACGATACCTTCGCTGGTCGGTGGATCGGCGGCCAGATCGGCGTCGAGCCCGAGCTCGCGCAAGCGCCGCACCGGCTTGGGGCCGCGGGTGACCTTTCTCACCTTGCCGAGCATCGCCCGAAAAGCATCCTCCATGCCCGCGCGGCGCGCGAAGCCGACGAGACGCTGCAACCCCTCGCCGGTCATCAGGATCAGATCGTCGGGCGGAGCCTCGATGAAGCGCCGCAGCCATGCCAGCACCGGAGCCTCGTCGGGCGTGTCGTGGATCGAGACCAAAGGACAGCGGATCGCGGTTGCGCCCTGGCGCTCCAGCATCCGCGCCAGCACGTCGAGTTCGCGCGTTTCCGGCACGACGATGCGCCGCCCGGCCAGAACGCCGCTCATGCCCGCAACTCCGTGAGGTCGGCCGGGCAATACTAAGCGCGATCGGGGCGGCATGCACGCTTGTCCCTCCCCGGAGGGGAGGGTCGGTGAGCCGCCTAAACTAGCGGCGAACCGGGTGGGGCGACCCTACCCCACCGGCCTCCAGCCGGCGACCTCCCCTGAAGGGGAGGTAGAAGATCAATACACGTCGCGCTGATAACGGCCGGCGCGGGCGAGCTCGGCAAGTTGCGCCTTGGCTCGGCTCAAAGCCACGCCGGCCTGCTTGGCGATGATATGGGCAAGCGCGGCATCGACGTCGCGCGCCATGCGGATGGCGTCGCCGCAGACATAGAGGTGTGCGCCGTCGCTGATCCAGGCGTAAAGCTCGGCGGCCCGTTCGCGCATGCGATGCTGCACGTAGATCTTTTCGGCCTGATCGCGCGAGAAGGCGAGATCGAGTCGGGTGAGCAATCCGTCCCTGCGAAAAGCTTCCAGCTCCTGCTCGTACAGAAAATCGAGCTCACGGTGTTGATCGCCGAAGAGCAGCCAGTTCTTGCCGTTGGCGCCGCTCGCGCGGCGATCCTGAAGAAATGCCCGGAATGGAGCGATGCCGGTGCCCGGCCCAATCATCACGATCGGGACGCTCGGATCGGCCGGCAAGTCGAAGCCATGCGCGGGCTTGACGAATACCGGGATCGCACAGCCCTTTTGCGCCCGGTCGGCAAGAAAGCTCGAGGCTACGCCCTTGCGCAGCCGGCCGCGCATCGCATAGCGCACGGCGGCCACGGTGAGATGCACCTCGCCCGGATGCAGCTTGGGCGAGGAAGCAATGGAATAGAGTCGCGGTTCGAGTCTTCCGAGTGCGAGAATCAGCTCCTCGATGGGCGGCTGTGCCGACGGAAACGCGAGCAACAGATCGAGCAGATCGGCGTTGGCAGGCTCGGCACCGGGATAGCCTTCGGCAAGCGCCTGCAGGCGGTCGGCCTCGGCCGGATCGCGCGCGCGGGAAGCGAGCACTTCGACGGCCTGGTCGGAAGGCCGGCCGATATCGCAGGCCTCGAGCAGCGCCTCCCGCAACGGACGGCGGGTGCCGTCGGGACAATCCACCTCGCAAGAAGCCGGGGCTCCCAGACGCTCGAGGATCGCCGCAACGACCTCCGGGTCGTTGGCCGCGTGGACGCCGAGCGCGTCGCCGACCTTGTAGCCACGCGCCAGATCGTCATGCCGGAACACGACGTGCCGGGTATCCTTCTCGGATCCTTCCCGATTGAGGCGGAGCGCGCCTTCGAAGCGCGCGAGCAACGGCGCGCCCGCAGCGAGCGGCGCCGACGCAGCTTCGATTTTAGGCGGGTTCGCGGCCGACGTCGCGGCCACGCCGGCGGACGGGGCCGCGATGAGCTCCTTGAGCATGCGCGCGGTTTCCTTGCCGCCCGGCACGCAGCGGGTGAGGCCGTTCTCTTCGCCGCGCGCGATCGCCTCGGCATAGGTCTGGCAGAGATACCCGCACTGGCCGCAATCGAGCTGGCCCATCGCGGCCATCATTCGCCGCTCCAGCGGGCGACCGTCCGCGAGCTTCATGCGCTCGTCGAGCGCCAGCGCCGGGTCGTGCCAGGGAAATTCCTCGGGGTGTGCTGGCGCGGCTTGCGGAATGGGCAGCGCTTGCGGAGCGAGAATCGTCTCCATCCCCGCGGTTGCAACCGCCGCCGCATCGGTGCCGATGAGACCGGCCAGCAAGCCGTTGAGCCAGGCGCGCTGCGCCGGCGAGAACGGCGAATTGTCGGGAACGATCGGCGCGATGTAGCTCATGGCATCATCCGGCGCGCTTGCGGCGCGCAATTCCTCTCATGCGGCCGCATCGAGCAACTGCGTCAGCTCTTCGACACTGTGACGTTCCGAGAACGCGCGGAAACTCTCCTCGCTACTGCGGCGGTGACCCAGATAGGTGCGCAGCACCCGTTCGAGCTTCACTGCCAGCTCCGGGAACGGAACGGCGCGGAACAGCGGCCGGCCGAGACGCTGCTCGGTGCCGGCGCCGCCGCCGATGAAGACGTCGTAGCCCTCGATCATGTCGTCCCCGGCCTCGACCTTGGTGCCGAGCAAACCGATGTCGGCGAGGTAATGCTGGGCGCAGGAATTCGGGCAGCCGGTGAGATGCACGTTGAGGGGCCGGTCGAGCGCGACCTTGGCCTCGAGCTGTTCGGCGAGCTCGAGCGCCTGGCCCTTGGTGTTGGTCAGCGCGAACTTGCAGCCGGTGTTGCCGGTGCAGGCGACGAGCCCGCTGCGGATCGGGCCCGCGCGCAAGTCGAGCCCGAGCGCTTGGACGGCGGCTTCGGCCGCGGCGATTTCCGATGCGGGAACATCGGAGATCAGCAGATTTTGCCAGACCGTGAGGCGCAGCGTGCCGCTCGCGTGCCGCTCGGCAATGTTCGCGAGAGACCGCATCTGCTCCGCCGTCAGCCGGCCCACCGGTACGGCGACCCCGAGATAGAACAATCCGGCCTGGCGCTGCGGATGCACGCCGAGATGCGCGCCTTTGACGGACGGCTTGCGCGGCACGCATCGCTCCAGCGGGAACCGCAGCGGCTTGAATGAAAGATGCTTCTCCGCTTCGGCCAGGAAACCGTCCAGCCCCAGGCGCTCGAGTACATATTTGAGCCGCGCCTTCTTGCGGTCGGTGCGGTCGCCCTGATCGATGAAGCCGCGTACCAGCGCGAGCGCCACTGGTGTGCACTGCTCCGGCTTGATGAGCAGCCCGGTATCGCGGCCGAAATCGCCATGGCCGGTGATGCCGCCGAGCAGAACCCGGAAATAGACGCCGGGCGCGACCGCCTCGCCTTCGCCGACCGCGACCGCCGCAAAGCCGATGTCGTTGGTGTCCTCGAGCACGGAAACGGGGCCGCCGCCGTCGAAACCGACGTTGAATTTGCGCGGCAGCCCGTAGAGCTCGCGATGATTCAAGATCGTGTAATGCAGCTCGCGGCAGAGCGGCCGGGTGTCGATCAGCTCGTCGGGGTCGATGCCGGCGGTCGGGCTTCCGGTGATGTTGCGCAAATTGTCGGCGCCGGCGCCGCGCGTGGTCAGCCCGAGGTCCTGGACCGCCGTCAGCACGTCGAGGATCGACTTCGGGCCGATCTCGCGCAGCTGCAGATTGGCCCGCGTGGTCACGTCGGCATAGCCGCCCGCGTATCGCTCCGCGATCTCGGCGATGCCGCGCAACTGATGGGCGCCGAGGATGCCGTTCGGGATCCGCAGCCGGCACATGAAGGCGTCCTGCGCGGGCGCCACGTAGAACAGTCCGTGGAACTTGTGCAGGAAAACGTCGGTGCCCTTGGGGAAGCGGCCGGCTTCGGCGTTGGCGCGTATTTCCTCCCACATGTCGAACGGGTTCTTGGCGCGCTTCGCCATCTCCTCGGCCGTGAGCTTCTTGCCGGCGGCGAGGAAGCGATCCTGTGCGGCGCGGTGAATCGCTTCGGGACCGGAGGCGGCCGGTTCCGCGGGGGCGATCGTCGCCGCGCCGTTGGCGCCGGGAGCAGGCGGAGGAGGACCCGTCCCGGCACCACGGCGCGTCAGCAGGCCGGCAAAGAAGCCTTCGAGATAGCGCTTCTGCTCCTCGGTGAAATCGGGACCCATCGTCACCGATCCCTCACTCCGCGGGCGCCATGCCGGCAATCGCCTTCGGCGCGGGCTCGCGCGAGGCCGCCCAATAGCCGAGCCCCATGATCCCCGCCCCGCTGACGATGTTGCCCAGCGATACCCAGACCAGATTGTGCAGCATGCCGATCCAGGTGACGTTCTCCGGATGGTTGCCCAGCAGCGCGACCGACAGCAGCGTCATGTTGGCGACCGAATGCTCGAACCCGCTGCCGATGAAGGCGAACAGACACCAGAAGATGGCGATGCATTTCGCGGTGTCGTTGGTCATCCGCGCGCTCATCCAGATGGCGAGGCAGACGAGCCAGTTGCACAGGATGGCGCGGGCGAACAGCTCGATCGCGGGCGCGTTCATCTTCGCGGCCGCGACCTTCATCAGCAGCTGGCTATTGGAATGCAGCATGGCGCCGCCGCCGCCGGTCACGAACAGCGCCGCCAGCAGCCCCGCGCCGACGAGGTTGCCGACCCAAGTCATGCTCCAGGACGAGCCGAGATCGGCGAGGCTGACCCGCCGCCGCAGCACGCCGAGCGACATGAACATGGTGTGGCCGGTGAAGAGGTCGGAGCCGGCGAAGATGACGAGCGTGAGCGCGATGCCGAACGAGGCGCCCATGATCAGCCCGCGATAGGCCGGATCGACGTCCGAGCCGACGCTGAAGATCAGGATGATGCCCAGCCCGACATAGGCACCGGCCAGCATGGAGCTGATCCAGAATCCCCCCGGCGACCGGCGCAGGTACTCGCTCTTCTTGGCTGCGACCGCGGCGAAATGATCGACGGTTTCCGCGTACATTCTGTGTTCTCCAATAGCTAGGCGGCGGCCTGCCGGCCGGAGCGCGAACCTGATGAGATTGGAATTTGCAAGACGCAGGCCAGTCGGGCCTGTCGACTAAGATGCTGGTCCGCTTTTGGAATCGCCGTTGGATAAAAATTAGGCAGAAGCTTTTTTGCCTAGCATCTCGCCATGCTGTGATTCAATATTGTGCAACGCAACAAGCAATTGTTCACGATTAGGCGGTGGTGAACGTCGGCACCGGCGGGCCGCCCTCGCTCGCGCTGAATTTCAGCCGCACCTCCTGCCCGATCGCGAGTGCGTCGAAATCGCAATTGACGAGGTTCGTGAGCATGGTGGGCCCTTCGGCAAGCGTCACGTAGGCGATCACGTACGGCTCGGGGGCCCGGCGCATCACGCTGTACGAACAGATCGTGCCTCGCCCGGATGCTTCGGTCCACTCGGTCTTCCCGCTCCAGCAGAACGGGCAGGTCGAGCGCGGATACCAATGCGCCTTGCCGCACGCGGTGCAGCGGCGGATCAGGAACCGCCCCCTTGCGGCGGCATCCCAAAACGCCTGCGAGTCCGGCGTCGGCTGGGGAGCGGGAATTTTTCGCGTCCTCGCCATGGCTCACTCCCGCTCCAAAATCAGGGTGGCGCCGACGTGCCGGGTGGCAAGCGAGCCGCCGGTCCCGTGCGCGAGCGCCAGATCGCAGTTCCTGACCTGCACGGCCGGATGCGCCTCGCCACGCAACTGACGCACCGCCTCGATCACCTTGGTCATGCCGCCGCGATTGGCCGGATGATTGTTGCACAAGCCGCCGCCATCGGTGTTGAACGGCAGCTTGCCGACCCCCGAGATCAGGTTGCCGTCGGCCACGAACGCCCCGCCGTGGCCTTTCTCGCAAAATCCGAGATCTTCGAGCTGGATCAGCACGGTGATGGTGAAACTGTCGTAGATCGACACGTATTTGATATCTCTCGGTTTGATGCCGGCTTCCGCAAATGCCGCCGGCCCCGACCGCGCAGCGGCCGAATAGGTGAGATCGATATCGCCGCCGACCTGGAGCTTCGGCGCGGTGCCGGCGCCGATGAGCTTGACCAGCGGCCGGCTGAGACTCCGGGCGATCTCCGGCCTCACCACCACGAGCGCGCCGCCGCCGTCGCTGATGACGCAGCAATCGAGCCGGTGCAGCGGATCGGCGACGATCGGCGAGTTGACCACGTCCTCCACGGTCACGACGTCGCGCAGCATGGCGTGCGGATTGTGCTGAGCGTGATGGGAGGCCGCGACCTTGATCCAGGCGAGCTGCTCGCTCGTGGTGTCGAACTCGTACATGTGCCGCATCGCGCACATGGCATAGCCGTTGATGATGGTGAGACCGAACGGGGATTCCCATTGCGCGTCGGGCTGCGCGGGATTGTAGGTGCGCGGCGCCGTGCCGGTCGCCATGCCTTCGCTGCGCGGCCGGCCGGCCAGGGTGATCAGCGCCACGTCGCACTTGCCGGCGGCGATCGCCTGCGCGGCATGTGCCACGTGCACCAGATACGAGGAGCCGCCGGTGTCGGTGCTGTCCACGTGCCGGACCTTGAGGTTCATGTAGTCGAGCATGGAAAGCGGCCCGAGCCCCGGCGCATCGCCCGCGCAGAAGTAGCCGTCGACATCCTGTTTGCTCAATCCGGCATCCGCGAGCGCGCCGATCGCGACTTCGGCATGGAGCTGCGCCACCGACTTGTCCTCGGCCTTGCGCGTGGGATGCTCGAATGCGCCGACGATGTAGCATTGGACGTTGCTGGTCATCTTGTCCTTGTCCGTGGATGAGGCTTCGGGCCGCCGGCGGGAGAAAACACCGATTGGATCAGAAAATCCGCTCCAGGAACACCAAGTCGAGCCAGCGCTCGAATTTCCAACCGACCTGCCGGAAATGCGCAACCTGCTCGAAGCCGAATTTGGCGTGCAGCTTCAAGCTCGCCTGATTGGTCGCATCGATGCCGGCCACCATCGCATGAAAGCCGCTTCCGCGCGCGATCTCGACGAGCGGACCTAAGATCGCCGTGCCCACGCCGCTGCCGCGCTGTTCGGCCGCGACATAGATCGAGCTCTCGACCGTGTAGAGATACGCGGCCCAGAGGCGGAACGGACCGTAGCTGGCGAATCCCGCCACGACACCCGCATCGAGCCCCACCAGCGCGCGTGCTTTGCCTCGAACCATTGCCGTTGCGCGTTCCTGCTGCGCGGCTCGTAATCATAGGTCGCAGTGGTGTTGATCACGGCATCGTTGTAGATGGCCAGCATGGCCTCGAGATCGCCCGCCTCGGCTTCGCGCAC
>WNGE01000249.1_pt1 | contig 69077 bp, 47 predicted proteins | sample 5400651 | NCBI WGS metagenome assembly WNGE01 (sample SAMN13153370, study PRJNA577476) | soil metagenome | isolation source: 60 cm soil or saprolite under grassland replicate 2 | place: USA:California | collected 2016-06-15 | reverse complement strand
TGGAAGACAGGCTCTTCGCTCGCCCAGAACCTGGAGTTACGCGTTTTGAATAAGATGCGTTCATACCCTGCCCGGCAATGTGCCGACACAAAACTCGCGTCGATAGGTGCAATTCTATCCGGCACTTCCACCACTTGCGCTGGTCCAATGAGAGCCTCTAGTGCCAGAGATTCGACGCGTCCGGCGCCTTCGATGAAATGGGCTGGTGCATCAACGTGAGTACCTGTGTGCGCACCGAGGTGAAGCAGCGAAACGTTGGCGGAATCGCCGTTCGCGAGAGCTGCCCATTGCCTGATTTCAATTCCTGGATCACCGGGATAAGTAGGAGTCTTCGCGGACAGCGGTATGCTAACGTCGTAGATGCGCATAGAAGCTTCGTAACCGACAACCAAGCCGCGGGCATAGTAGTTGCCGCTTGAGAATCGTGTCAACGTGTCGGAACTTGAGAGTTCAATTTTTAGGTTGCAACGTTTAACGCCATAATCAAGGAACTGAAACCGACAGACGCGAAATACGACACTACGCGTTCAGCAGCCTTGTTGCGGGCATTGTTGCGAGTGCGTTAGCATCAATGCTTTGCTGTTCAGATAGTCGGTAATACTTCAGATTCCAGCGCCTCAATTGTCCCTCTATGCAAGAGCAGTTACCGCGTTTGGCGGCCTCAAGTTACCTGAATTCCGCGCCCCTCATTTGGAGTTTCCTTCATGGCTCGAGGAAAGGCACAGTAAACCTTAAGGATCCTGTTCCGTCGCGTTGTGCCGAGCTGTTGGCAGAGGGAGCCGTTGACGCAGCACTGATTCCAGTGATCGAGTATCAGCGGATACCAGGACTCTGCATAGTACCGGATGTGTGCGTGGGGTCGACGGGGAAGGTCCGCAGCGTAGTGCTGGTAAGCAGACTAGAGAATCTCAAGGATGTTCGCTCGATCGCCCTGGACGAATCCTCGCGCACGTCGACCGCGTTAATGAAGATTATCTTTCTTGAGTTTCTCGGTATAGAGCCGGCGTGGGTGACCTTAGCGCCCAACGTGGACCTGATGCTGAAAGATAATGATGCTGCATTGATTATTGGTGATCCGGCAATGACCTTCGCCAGAGATGATCTACGCATCGTCGACATGGCAAGCCTCTGGCGCGAATACACCGGTCTTGGTTTCGTGTTTGCGGTTTGGGCAGTGCGCTCTAATGCCTCATCGAGAGTCGCGGCGATTGATTTCGCAGGGGCACGGGATGAAGGGCTCGAGCAAATTGAGGAAATTCTCTCCCATTATGAACGGGAGATCCCTCTGACGCGTAATGAGATCAAGGAATACCTTACCAACGACATCACTTTCCATATTGACCAACGCATGAAGGACGGAATGAAGTTGTATTTTGATTTGGCGTACAAACACCAGTTGATTCCAGAGCTAAAAGGGCTTCACCTCATCAAGGACGAACCCTGTGATTGATTAAGACTTACTCAGGTAATAGACTGTTACCATGCCAAGCGATGTCGCCAGCATTCTTGAACGGACTCTCGCCGGCGATCGGCTATCGGTTGATGACTGCACTGCTCTCCTTGAGTCGCACGACATCGCGGCAATCGGCGCGGCGGCGGACGCGATTCGTCAGCGCAAACATCCGGATAACATCGTTACCTACATCATCGATCGGAACATCAACTACACAAATGTCTGCAACGTGGTTTGTACGTTCTGTGCGTTTTACCGCCGGCCCGGTGCGCCGGATACCTATGTTCGCACGCTCGACGAGATTTGCGTCAAAATTGACGAAACGATTGCGCTCGGCGGCACCGGTGTTTTAATGCAGGGAGGTTTGCACCCGGATTTTGGCATTGAATGGTACGAGGATCTGCTGCGCACCCTGCACGCCAGGTACCCGGGTTTTCAGCTTCATTGCTTCTCGCCCCCTGAGATTCACAACATTCATCTGATCTCGGGCCTCGATTACGTGACCATTATGGGCCGTCTGAAGGAGGCCGGTCTTTACAGTTTGCCGGGCGGCGGCGGAGAGATTCTCGATGATGAAGTGCGCTTGCGCGTCTCCACCAAGTGTACGACCGACGAGTGGTTGGCGGTGATGCGAGCCGTGCATCAAGTAGGGCTTATATCAACTGCGACCATGATGTTTTGCATCGGCGACACTGTGGTTCATCGTGTGCGGCATTTACAACGGGTTAGTGATCTACAAGACGAGACAGGAGGATTCACCGCATTTATTTCCTGGACCTTTCAGCGAGAAAATACGGCGCTTGGTCGCCGCATCAAGGATGAGCCAACCGGAGTCGACTATCTCAAGATGCTTGCAGTGTCGCGTCTCTTTCTCGACAACATTGAGAATTTCCAGTCATCGTGGCTTACGCAAGGCCTGAAACTGGGACAGGTCGCGCTGCGCTTCGGCGCAAACGACATGGGATCGATTATGATCGAAGAAAACGTTGTCTCAGCCGCCGGTGCACACAATCGAGCTGATGAGAAAATGCTTCGCTATCTCATTCGTGAAGCGGGGTTCATTCCTCAACAGCGGGACATTCTCTACCGGCACGTTGTTCGGCAGGAACTCTCCGCGTTCAATCGGCTCGAAAGTGCGCAGCCAACCGAATCCAGCCCCGTTAGCATCAACTAGAAAGTCTCCCGTCATTCCAGCCACAAGTCGCCGGTTATTAAGAAGGAAGGTGCCATGACTCACCGGTCTTGTCTTATTGTCCTCGCTTGTTCATTTTTGCTTTTCCCCTTCGTTATTCAAGCACAGGAGACTACCGCTGCTGAGAAATCAGAGGAAAATCCCGGGCAGTCAAAGGAGAATAAGGCCTTTGGCCTGATCGGCTCCGTCGCCGCAGGCGCAGCAATGTTGCGCGTGCCGGAGAATCGCATTCGTGTAACGGCAACGGTTGCGGACCTGCTTTGGTCGCAGGATGAAAAACGTGCCCGAGCGCTCTTTGAAAACGTGACTTCGGAGATGAGTGCCATCGTGTCCGGCATCGACTGCAGCGACCCGCAAGTTCAAAACAGCTTCCAGTCGTTCGGGGAGTTGAGGTTCGAGCTGATCGAAAGAATGGCCCGTCGTGATCCCGATCTGGCCCTGAAGTTTCTAAGATTGACTCGAGAGCCTGCTTCCGGGGGTGGGGTACCCCGAGCTTACGGCGTTTCTGACAATGAGATCTCTTTAGAAATTCGTCTGGCAAATCTGGTCGTCGAGAAGGACCCGGAACGCGCCCTGCGCATTGCACGCGCGAGCCTCTCGCGCGGCGTCTCCTACGAGTTAAGTGGGCTGCTTTCTCAACTTCAGCAGAAAGACCAGGAGTCTGCCAGGACTTTTTACAAAGAGATCGTTGATAAACTGAACGATGAGAGTCTGGTTGCTAATCAACAGGTTGCCAACTTTGCAGCAAATCTGTTGTCGTCGTTTCGGCCGCCGCAGGTGGATGAACAAACCTTCAGCGAGTTGATCAAAGCGGTCAGCAGCGCTGCCGTATCTCTTCGTCCCGGGGAAGGGCAGTCGGGAGCCAACTTCCACCAAAATCTGGCAAACCAACTTCGTAACATGATGACCGACGTCGAAAAGTACGCGCCGGCAAATGCGATTAAGCTGCGTGCCTTGATGGAGGGAATCGAGCACACTCAGTCACCATACGAAAAACTGCAGCGAGAATTACAAACCATTGCCCAGCAGGGAACAGTGGATGACATGCTCGCCCTGGCGGATAAACACCCCTTGGAAATGCGAGATCAGATCTATCAGCAGGCAACCTGGACCGCGCTGTCGAAAGGCGACGCCAACCGCGCGCGGCAGATTGCTGCTGAGTTGATCTCGGACCCCGGGCAGCGGCGCAACATGTTGGATCAGATAGAGCGGAACCTGATGTGGAATGCAATTAACGAAGGGAGGGTTGCGGAAGCACGTCAGACGTTAAGCAAAATCAGGACACCGGAAGAGCGGGCCCAGTTCCTGATCCAACTGGCGAGAAACGTTGCTGCCAAGGACGATAAAAAAACCGCCCGTAACCTGCTTGATGAGGCTGAAACCATCCTAAACGTGGCGGCATCCGGTTCCAGCCGGATGCAGAACCAGATAGAGCTGGCTGATGCTTACTCTTCATTGGATGTTGGCCGCAGCTTCGCGATCATCGGGCCTTTGGTTGCGCGATTAAATGAACTGATCGCCGCCGCTGTCGTGCTGGATGGTTTTGATAATCGCTATCTCAAAGATGGTGAATGGGTGAAGAGTGCCGGCAGTGTGGGCAATTTGGTAAACAGCTTTGGTGACAAACTGGCTTCGTTGGCCCAGTTGGACTTCGATCGCGCGCTTGCTCTCTCGGAACAACTGGAGCGATCTGAGGTGCGACTGATGGTTCAGCTTAAGATGGCGCAAGCTGTGTCAGCCGACGCCAACAGCATTTGTCATCGTTGCATTTCGTTGCCCCAACGTCGTCACTTCATCATCCTGGGTAGTAACTAGAACAGTTCCGAGTTCTGAGTTCCGGCTATACCTTCCCACCAACCACGTAGTGGTTTCACTGTTTATAGCCGTCGGGCCGCTACCTTTCCACCAACCACGTAGTGGTTGCATGTTTATAGCCGTCGGGCCGCTACAAATACTCACCCCTTTAGGGGTGAAATGTGTCTCGCGCCTGGACGACACATTGAACTCCTGACGGAGTTCTTCCGTCTCACCTGTCGCGTGCTATAAACATGGAACTCCTGACGGAGTTCCAGGCGCAGAATTCGGAATGTTCAAAACTCGCAGAATTCGGAGTATTCAAACTAAGGGAAGGCAAAGCCTTTCCGCACTGCGCGGCGGCAAAGCCACCACCACGGATCGCTCTACTTTCATGACTAATTCAACGAACTCGATTACCGCGCTGCTATTCGACTGGGATGGCACTCTGGTTGATTCCGCCCAGCTTGGTCTATCGGCCTTTAGGAAAAGTTTCGCGATGCTGGGCATCGAATTTCATCAGCAGACTTATGAGAAGACCTACTCGCCAAACTGGTATTCGATGTACGAAGCCATGGGCATCCCGAAAGAGAAATGGGACAGGGCTGACGAGCTTTGGATGCTACACTACGGCGAACAAACCGCGACGCTGGTTGAGGGGGCAAAGGAAAGTCTGTTTGAACTGCAGCGGAAAGGTTATCGTCTGGGGGTTGTCAGCAGTGGCAGCGACTCCCGGGTAGGCCGGGAAATCCAACAACTCGGCCTCGCTTCCGCTTTTGAGGTGGTAGTTTGCAGCGAACACATGGTGAAGAAGAAGCCGCATCCGGAAGGTCTGGAAACTGCCATGCAGCGATTAAAAGTCTCAGCGGTCGAGTGCTGCTATGTTGGCGACAGTCCGGAAGACATTCAGATGGGGAAGAGCGCAAATGTCTTAACCGTCGGAGTGCGCAGCACTTATCCGACGAGCTGGAAGGTAATGAGCGCAAATCCCGATATCTATCTTGAATCCTTCGTTGAACTCTCAACTTATTTCTAACTCGATGACTCAGCGGCAGAGCTAACATTTGCCGCTGTAATCTCCTCCCAAAACAAAGAAAAAGAGAGGCACGGTTGGCCCGCACCCCTCCTCTTACTTAGCCCGCGTTGGCTCAGAAGGTAAATCTTAGCGCTAACTGTACCTGCCTTGGATCTCCGACACCCTGACGGAGGAACCCGGAAAAATCGAATAGCGCGGATCCGATCGTGGGGTCGAGGTTGTTATCAGTGTTGAACGTATTGAACACCTCGACAACGGGGATGAGCGAATAGCGCTCGCCGAAGTTGAACGGCCGCTGCAGGCGAAAGTCGAACGAGAAGTACTCGTTGTTTTTTCTGAGCGTGTTGCGTGGGAAGCAGCGGAAGGCGCAATTGGGTGACTTTGGCTGCGCTGTACGTGCCTGCACGCGCGGGCTAAATTCGAGGCCCGCCGGTAGGTTAACGTTTGCGTAGAAATTGAAGCGGTGGCGTATGTCTCGGTCGGAGAGCGCGTAGTCCAGTTGCAGGTTATTGAAGTCGAAGGCGCGGTCTTGAAAAGGGTCGCGTTCGTTGGAGTCGTCGTCCAGGTCTTTAGCGAACGTGTAGTTGCTCTCGAACTGGAAGTTGCGGCTGAAACGCTTCCGGATGCCTGCAGTGAACCCGCGGTACAGTGATTTCCCGTTGGCGCTGGCAACCAGCGTCTCGCCGAGGTAGTCGCCGAAGATAGGCACTCCATCAGCGGCCAACTTTCGACTGTAGTCCAGAAAGCGAGTGAGATAGACGCCCTTTGCATGAGTAAAGTCAAAATAAATTGAGAAGTTGCTTGCCAATTCTTGCTCGAAACCGATGTTGCTTGTGTAGATGCGAGGGTTTCTATAATCGCGGCTAAACACCCGTACACCGCTAAAGCACGGAAATGGATTCTTGAAGGGCCCGGGCGCGAAGTTCCGAGTTGAGCATGAACCGGCCGACGGTGTCACCAGTCCAGGCCAGACCGGACCGGGTACGCCAGACGAAATAATGGGCGTGTTCAGAAAGATAGTCTGCTGTTGGACTCCGTTGGTGGTGATTGAGCCCACCTGCGTCAGCATGTTCTGCCTCGCGTTGTAGATACCCCAGCTCCCCCGCAAAACAGATCTGCCGTTGCCTGCGATATCCCACGCAAAGCCGAGGCGTGGCTGGAACATTCTCTTATCGCTGTGGAGCGTGCCATCGGAGGGGAAGCGAGGATCATTCAGGAATATCCCGTAAGCTGTCTGCGCCGGTGGCACAACTGGGTCAGGGAAGATCTGCGCTTCCCAGCGCAGGCCGTAACTCAAAGTGAAGTTCGGCCGAATCTGCCACTTGTCCTGGGCGAATAGGGCGAAGTCCTCATTCTTGATACTTGAAGCGCCTGTCGCGTCCGTTGCCGGCCCCGTCGGGCCAGCACCCTGAAGGTATAGCAGGAGCGGGCCGCCATTCGCCGTCGTTCCGGTAGGGCACGTCGTTGGGGCAGTCACGAAAGTTCCGTTCGAGCAGCCGACCGTTTTGGGGCCAAAGCCGCCGGCTGCTGCGGGTGAAGCGTAGCGAATAAAGCCCGCGACGCTGTCAAAGATGTAACGCCCCTGGAAGAACCCGCGGAAGACCTGCGAATTAAGGCTGTGCATCCATTCGCCGCCAACCTTCACGGTGTGGCGACCAGCGACAATGGATAGATTGTCCTTCAACTGCGTGCGCCAGAAGGTCTCATCAACGTTAGGCCCGAGGAAAAACGGGTGCCCGAAGCGGAACGTTGTTGCAAAGCCCATCGCCGTGTCGGCAGGGACATTCGACTCATTGGCGGCCCGGGGACGCTCCTCGCGCGAGTAGGTGAAATGGGCCTCGTTGACCTTTGTCGCCGAAAGGGTCGTCGAGAGATTCGCGTTGAAGGCGTTAATTTTGGAAGGTCCCTCGGTACCATTTGCTGAGTTCCCATAGGTCGGCACGTCGAAGGTCTGGTTCTTGTTGCGCGAATAGTCGAAGTTGTGCGAGAGAGTAAGACGGTTATTCTGCGTCAAGTCGACGTCAACCTTGCCAAGCAGCGCGTTATTTCTGATCCGGTGGCTAACCGGCAAGCCTTCGTCCTGGTTTCTATTGGTTTTAAAGAAATTAAGTAAGGCGAGTCTTTGACAGTCCGCATTGCCTCCAATCAAAGCTTCATTGGCTGGAACCACAGGTGTAGCAACGGGGCAGGGAGTTGATCCAATTGGTATGCTTAGATTCGCCCGGGTCAGTCTCTCGGCAATATTCTCACTGGCAAAAAAGAAAAACGCTTTGTCGCGCTTGATTGGTCCGCCAATCGTTCCACCAAACTGCTCGCGCCGGAAGTCTGTGAGAGGTGTGCCGTCGGAAGCATTTGCTGTCAAAGCTTCCAGCCGCTGAAAGTGGAAAAGACTGCCATGAAGCTCATTCGTGCCTGACTTTGAGATGACGTTGATGACACCCCCTGCCGTTCGGCCAAATTCTGCGTTGGCTCCCGTCGCCACTACCTGAAATTCTTTGACAGCTTCGAGCGTGATATCGATGGCAGCACGCTGACCACCAGCTTGTTCGCCGAAGAAGCCATTGTTGTAGTCGCCACCATCAAGGCTAACGTTGTTAAAGACTCCCCGTTGGCCGGCAAAGTTAATTTCATCGCCATCGGGACCCTGGACAATACTCACGCCGGGGGTGAGCGTTAGCAGATCCTCAAACTTGCGCCCCAAAATAGGAGTGCTGCTCACCGCTTTTTCGTCCAGCGTGGTGCTCGACTCCGTCTTTGCCGTATCAACTGTGGGAGTTGCCGTAATAGTTACGCGCTCTTCGACTCCGGAAACCTTCATCGAAAGCGGCAGCGAGATGGCCTGTCCCACCGTTAGATTGGCATTCTCAACTACCAAAGTTGCAAAGCCCTGCTTCGAAACTGTGACGGTGTACTTGCCCGACGGCAATAACAGGACAACGAAGCGCCCGTCCTCGTCGGTGGTGAGGTTTCTGGAGAAGTTTGTCTCGACGTTCTTAACTTCAACACTAGCGCCGGGCACAGCGGCGCCATTTGCATCGAGCACCGTGCCCTGGATGGTTCCGCTGGTGATCTGTGTTTGCGCTGCTGCCCCGGCGGTAAATACGAGAGCAGCAAGCAGGCTAATAACTAATCCTTCGACCCGCATGGCAAAGGACGGAAACAGGGGCTGGCGCATTGGTTTCTCCTTTAGCTTCGGACTGAGTTTAGGGTGGTCCAATTCAGAGTGTCTTCAGAGACGGCAATGAAGTTCGCTTTATCGTCAGGGTGTCGAGAATTACTCGAATCCTAAGCAAGGGCAGATGTAGTTAGTTGCATGAACGCATCATCGTACCTTGGAGAGCAATCGCAAGGTGGCCCATCTTAGATAAAGTTCGTTTGCGGTGTCAAATTTCCGATCATTGCGGTAGTGTCATATTTCGAGTTTCATAGAACAGGATCCACGAAATTACAGGAATCTCACTAAATATTCGTGTTGATTTAGTAGATCGTCTTCACCAGTCTCCGCAAGGGGACGTAGCTACTAAAAACACGACCTATCATTATTGCGCGAGTTTTGCGAAGCACTAGCGAGAAGTTTTCGGGTCTTGGTCAAGCGGCAACTGAACGCGCGAGGAAAGCGTTGCGGACCAGGGCATTAAACTTTTCCGGATGTTCCTGTTCAGGCAACATTCGGCAGTAGTCAAAAACTTCCAGAGTGGCGCGTGGGTTTGATTGCACCAGGGTAATCGCCTTATCAATCGGACTTGTCATGTCCTGTTTGCCCCAGACGAGCATGACCCGCTGGGTCAATCGGGCGAAGGCTACCCGGGCGTCTGTATTCAGATACCCGGACAAGAAAGCAGCGATTGCGTGTTGGGCGCCCTGTTGATGACTGGAGGCATAGAGGTTTTCAATAAACCTGTTTGTGACGCGACGATGATCGTAGAAGAGATGCTTTCGCGAATAATCGCGGATTCCACGCTCGCTGGCCATCACGTTATAAAACGAAGTGCCAAGCACAGGCGACTGCAGCAGCCCATAAAAGGCGGCGCCTGCCATGCCTGGTCGCGCATTCAGTTTGTCAGCGCCGGTGGGGGAATTGAGCACCATCGATCTGATTAATTCCGGATGTTCGTCGGCTACGCGAATAGCATAGGCTGCGCCGAGAGAAGTGGCGACCACATTCGCGGGGAAACCCGAGACCTCGCGGATAAAATCAGTAATTAACTCAACGTAGAGATCGGCCGAGTAAGATGCGGTAGCCGGCTTTGCAGAGAATCCAAAGCCCAAAAGATCAAAGGCGTAAACTCGGAAGTCGCGCGCCAGCACGTCAAAGTTTTTTCTCCACATGAAGCTTGAGGCGCCAGCCCCGACCCCGTGAATGAAAACCAAAGGGGGACCTGAATGCCCCGTGCCCGAGCTCTGGTAAAAAACTCTGCCGTACTTTGACTCGAAGAAGCGCGCCTCGCCGCCCAGCGCGCTATCATCCGGTTCGTTCGCCTTGCGACTGATGGTGGCGTTCAGCGCCGCCAATGCGGCAACGCCGGCGCCACCTGCGATCATAGTCTTCCAAAGATTTCTCACTTTGCTCATAGACAAGAGTTTCGAGTTTAGAGTTTCGAGTGCAGTTCGCTGCAAACGACTATAACGGAAACCCGAAACGCCTTAGATAAACGCAAAATCGAACTGTTCCTGATGGACGCTCGCATCGCTGGTAATGTCGACCGTCCCCAGGTACTCCTCGATCTCATTTAGAACGTCGCGCTCAGAACTGCGCAGCGCTTTCACGACCTCGGGATTAATACGCAGCGTCGCCTGCTTGTTAGCTTTACCGCCGTTCATATTTCTGCCCAGGCGCCGCGCCTCTTCGAGCAGCTCGTAGCAGACCGTTTGCGGCGACTTGACCAGTCCTGCGCCCTGGCAGTAGTGGCAAGGAGCGCAGAGAGTTCTTTCGAGTGATTGCTTTACGCGCTTGCGGGTCATAATCACGAGACCAAAATCGTTGAAGGAGAGCACCTTCGTCGGCGACTTGTCATGGCGCAATGCGTCCTGCAACGCCTGCATAACCCTTGTGCGATTGCGGCGCTCCTCCATATCAATCAGATCGAGGACTATGATACCGCCCAGATCGCGCAAACGAATCTGACGGACAATCTCGTCTACCGCCTCCAGGTTGGTGCGCGTGATCGTGTCCTCCAAACGCCCGCTGCCGCGGCCAACAAACTTGCCGGTGTTTACGTCAATTGCCACCAAGGCCTCGGTTTGATTGATCACCAGATAGCCTCCGGACCGGAGCCAGACGCGAGGCTTGATTGCTTTATCGATCTCACCCTGCACGCCGAAGGCTTCCAGAATCGGCTGGTCGCGCGTGTAAAGCTTGACGCGCCTGACGATTCGCGGGTTTATCCGGTTCACAAATTCCACAATGCGTGCGTATTCCTCCTCCGAGTCGACGCGAATCGCATCAAAATCGTCTGACAACTGATCACGAAGAATCCGCTGAACGAGATCGAGGTCACGATGGACCAAGGTGGCGGGTCTCGATTTTTCAGCGGCGACGCGAATGTCCAGCCATGTCTTAACCAAATAGCGCACATCGTCGCGCAAGTCCTTCTCGCTAATTCCAACTCCTGCTGTGCGGACTATGAAACCGCCTGAGGGGATGTCCTCTTCCGCGCGAATCAACTGAATTAGTTTGCGCAGACGGTGTCGCTCGCTGTCGGATTCTATTTTCCGTGATACGCCCACGTGCTCGACGGTAGGCATGTAGACAAGGAAGCGGCCCGGCAGTGCGATGTGGGAAGTGATGCGGGCACCCTTCTTTGCGATTGGCTCCTTGGCGATCTGAACGAGTATCTCCTGTCCCTCGTCAAGCAGATCCGTGATCGTCGGTTGTTGACGATCTCGACGTGAAGAGCCACGATAATTTTGCGAGTTCTGGGTCCTCTCGCGATCCACCGGCTCAGGGGCCACTGGCTGCACGGCAGAAACAACTGGTTTGGCTTCTTCAATTGGCTTGGAAGTCTCTGGCTCTTCGTCCTTTCCGTTTGCGGCGGCATCTCCATCCGCGGCACCGGTGGGCTTTGGTTTGGCAGTTGGGCGACGCCGTCTGCGGCCACCGCGGCGTGTGGCGAACTCGCCACGCGACCGACTGCCGGTAATACGGGCCGTAAGGTCTTGAGGCTGTCCATCCGAGTCGGCGTCGGTACTGACTTCTGCTTTACTGCCCTCACTCTTGGGCCGCCCTTTGGAAGAAGTTTTCTTGGCCGCAGTTCTTGTTTTAGTGCTCTTGCTCGCGGCAGGCTTGGCTGCGCCAGGTTTCTTTCGACCAGCCGCTGCGATCTCTCCTCGAGCGCGCGTTCCAGCACTGGATCCGCCAGGCTCCTTTTTGTCCCGACGCGTGACAACGGTTTGGGCTTGCCCAGCCTCTTCGTCATCGCTCACTCGTTCGAAGGAGCCACCTCGCAGAGGGACATCTTCGACACTATCGACAAAGCTTTCCACGTGTGCGGCAATCGGCGCCTGAATGCGCGCGCTCCTTGTGCTCTCCTCAGACACGTCGCTGTCATCAATACGTTCGAACGAAGCGTCCCGATGACTGTCTGCTGAGAAAACCGATCCGACCTCAGCGGTGCGAAAATCGTCCTCGAGATTAAACTCCCTCGCATGAATCTGATCAAAAATTCTTTCCTGCAGGCGGGCATCCTTGAACATCTCTCCGTTAGCGGCCGTCTCTTCCTCATCAACAATTCTGGTGATTGAGGGATCACTTGCGACAAACGGAGTCTGAAACTCTTCAACCTCAGGCTCCGGCCCGCTCTTGACGACTTGCTCGTTCGGGCCATCCGGGCGTCCGCGTCGGCGCCCACGACGACCACGTCGCCGCCCGGCATCGCCACTTTCAGTTGGTTGTTCTGCCTCGCTTGGCGGAGCCAGTTGTTCCGCTTCGCGAAGTGGTTCGGCCCGCTCATGGGTAGCTTCGATACGATGTTCGCGCTCCACACGGCCGAGGGCTATCTGCTCTGCCGCGGCGCGTCCAACATCTGTCTCGCCCTTCTTTGCCTTGTCGATCACTATGCGCTCAAACTCTTCCTCTTCGTCGAAGAAATCGGAGACGTAGAGGAATGCGTCGCGTTCCAATCCGACATCCACGAAAGCAGACTGCATACCTGGAAGAACGCGCATCACGCGCCCCTTATAGATATTACCCACAATACCCTGGTTTTCTTCCCCGCGTTCGATGTAGAACTCGGTAACCTGGTCGTTCTCGATGATCGCGATCTTCTTTTCGCGTCCGTTGATGCTTACGATTAGTTCTTTTGCCATGCTGTAAGTTTTGTCTCCTGGAACGTTGCCTGCAGGCGCAGTGATTTGCGCGACGGAATTCTCGGGTAAGTCAACGACATTTCCCCGATCCTGGCCTCTGCCCGCCGGCGGCTAACATTCTCTTTAATGGTGAATTGGCCAAAGCAACGCAGCCGTCGAACTCGAGAGCAAGGCGCTTGTTTGGCAGGGAAAAAGCGAGACGAGAAATCATCCCGCAGCAATTTGATTTGAGCGAAACTCCCGGCCGCGGCTCCGGCAAGTTTAAGAAAAAACTGCCCTCTGGCCAGTGGCGAGTCTTTTGGATCTGGCGCTCGGAAGTATCCGAGCGTGGACTTATTCCGCCGACAATGCGACGGTCATTTGAACTGTTCAACAGAAAGCCTGACTGCGCTCGCCGGGCGTGCAACACGCAACCTTTGCGAAAGGGAGCACATTCTCCACTAAATCTGGGAGAGCAAATCTGCTCAAGGAGCACGCTCTCATGTGCTCGAAACCTGTTACGCTTCCAACTGGAGTTCAAAAGGGATTCAACATCCCCTTGCGCGCACGCTTATTGAAGACCATTGGACCACGCGAGCAGCTTCGATAAATTAATAGTAGGGCCGTCATCCGGGACGGCCACGAAAATCCGGTCTCGCCGGTCGGGCGCACGGAAAACATTATTGATGGCTTTTCGTGCTTCTGAGTTCGGTCAAGTAGAGCACCGAAAATAAAAAACCTCCGGCAGGCGAGCTACAGCGAGTATAACCGAAGCGGCTTGAAACGAGAAACACGGACAGGTTTAGGGCCCTGTCGGTGCAGGTTAAACGCTCCCGCCGCTCAGTTTACAAACCGGCGCAATTGAACACTGATCGCAAAACCGATCGCGATGAACGTGGCGATCAGAGAAGCAAGACCTGCGCTCATCAGGGGCAGCGGCACCCCGATCACAGGCAGAAGGCCGAGTTCCATCCCCATGTTGATGAATATCTGAAACATAAGTCCACCGACGATCGCCATGATCACCAGCATACCCATCCGATCCGGTGCCCGTCGCGCTCCGCTGATCAACCGCGAAAGGAGGATTCCGTAGGCAAGCAATACCAGGATGCAACCGATGAAGCCGGTATTGCCCGCGGTGACAGCGAAGATGAAGTCTGTGTGCGGTTCGGGCAAAAACTTCAGACTACTCTGCGAATGCTCCTTACTTGTACCGGTACCAAGCAAGCCGCCTTCACCAACCGTCAGGATCGACTGCCAGGTGTTATAGCCAAAACCGCGCCGATCTGCTTTTTCAGGATCGAGGATGACATTGATGCGTTCTTGCTGATAGGACTTTACGAACTGAGTCTTCACACCAATCCAATAGGCAAAGGGGAGCATCACCAAAGCCAAAAGCAATCCACCGATTACCAGGCGCATTCGTATCGCTGAGAGAAAGAGAACGACAAACAGGATTGGGAAATAGGTAAGAACTGAGCCGACATCGGGCTCAAGCAAGATGAGACCGATTGGCAGCCCCAGGATAAAACCTCCCATAATCATGTCCCTGGCAGACAGTGTTTGCACGCGATGCTTCCCGAAGTATCGAGCCAGCATCATTGCGGTCGTTACTTTGACAAACTCCGAAGGTTGAAATTGTCCGATTCCGGGAACCTTGATCCAGGCGCGTTGGCCGTTGATCTTAAGACCAATACCGGGAATCAGAACCAACACCAGCAGTATCAGTCCGAAAAAGTAGAAGGCAGGCGCGATGTTCAGTAGCCTGCGGTAATCGGTAAAGGCAACAGCAATCATGGCCACCAATGCAATAGCCAGCCCAATGAGTTGTTTCACCCAGTAGGGTTCGAGCGGCTGTGCATTGCGAATCTGTATCGTGCCAAAACACACGATTCCGGTCGCCAGTAGTGCTAACGCCCAGTCAAAGTCTCTAAGGGATCGTTTTTCTAGAATTGCTGACATTGAATCAGTTGCTCAGTAATCAGTGGCTTGTGTTCGGAATTACTTTGCCGGGCTTTGGCCTTTGCGCTGTTGGTCTGACTCATAACTTCATCATTTAGTGCTAGTGCTTTTAGCGATCTGCGTCTCTCGCACTCTCGCTGGTTTCGGATTCTTCAACTTCGCAACCGGAACGGCGCCAGGCGGCTCTTCGTGGCGCGTCTTGCGATAGTAAACATCGTAAACTTTGCGGACCGCGGGCGCAGCATGCTGACTACCAAAGCCTGAGTTTTCGATCAGCGCCACTAACGCAATCTCAGGCTTGTAAGCCGGCGCGTACGAAATAAACCACGAATGGTCCTTATTCTTGCCAAGATCTTTGCCCAGCCCCACCACTTGTGCGGTGCCTGTCTTGCCGGCGATATCAAAACCAGCCATGCGGATGCCGGCACCTGTGCCGCCGTTATTCACCACTCCCCACATGCCTTCCACCACGGCGTGGTGAATATCTTCCGACATTGGGACGACCTTGGGGTTCTGACGCGATGAATCCAGTGGCTCGAACGTGCGACCAGGGCGATAATCGGGACTTCCTGGATTTCCCAGGGCTTTGGCCTCTTTGAACAGGTGCGGCACATACATCCTGCCACCAACGCCGATCCCTGCTACCGTTCGCAGCAAAGCGATCGGCGTAACCACATCGTAAACCTGGCCGAAAGATGCATAAACCGTATCAATGTCCGTCCATTCCGGATTGTCTGGCTGCCTTTGTCTCTTAAACTCGCGCGATGGTGTCCAACTAATAACTTCGTTAGGGAGATCGATACCGGTACGTTTGTTGAGCTCAAACTCGTCGACCATCGCAACAAGGCCGTCAATTCCCATCTTCAATCCGAGGCGATAAAAGTAGCCGTCACATGACTTTGTAATGGCCATCCTCAGGTCAGGCGTGCCGTGATTTCCCATGCAGCGCGTAAACTTGTTTCCAACCTGAATGCCACCGCCGCATGCAAGGTTCGAGTGTTCTAGTGTGATCGCGCCTTGCTGTAATCCCGCTGTGGCCATCGGAATCTTCCAGGTCGAGCCTGGCGGAAAGCGGCTCTGAACCGCGCGGTTGATCAATGGCTTGTCCGGATCGTTTAGCAGGGCTGCATACTCAGCGCGTCCGCCTCTGGTGCTAATGCGCTGGGAGAAGAGATTGGGATCGAACGTTGGCGCGGATGCGAGCGCGAGAACTTCGCCGTTGTTCGGATCGATAGCGACCAGCACGCCGCGTTTTGTTACTGAATTGCGAAGTTGCTCCTCGGCCCCGATTTGCAGATCGAGATCGATCGTCGTGATGATGTCCTGACCGGGTTGGGGTGGAATCGTCTCAATCTCATCCTGGATTCGGCCGCGGCTGTCAACGACAACCTTCCGGTAACCATCCCGCCCGCGCAGAATTTCGTCATAGATTTGCTCGAGGCCGCTTTGGCCCACAAAATCACCAGGCTTTAAACCCTTCTCTTTAAGGGTCGACTGTTTCAACTGCTCAGGGCCCACCTCTGAAACGTAGCCCAGCACATGAGCCAACAACCCGTTCGGTGGATAACTACGCTGTGGCTGTTGCTCGACGCGCAACTCGGGAAATTCCAGCTCGCGAGCTTCTACCCATGCGATGTCTCCAGGCGTGGCGTCCTGTTTCACAGGGATCGACTCAAAGGCGGGCAGCGATTTGATCTCCTCAAAACGTTCCCGCAAGATTTCGGCGTCGATGCCGAGACCATCTGCCAGCGGCTTCGCCAGCGAGGTAAGGTCCTTATCTTTCACATCTTCTCTGGAGAGAATCACGTTGTAGATTGGCCTTGAGTTGACGAGCGGAACTCCATTGCGATCAAAAATGATTCCGCGCGGAGCAGGGATGGGTAACAGTCTGATGCGCTGGTTTTGCGCGATTTCGGCGTAGTAGTGTCCGCGTGCAACTTGCAAAACATAAAGCCTGACCGCCAGAATTGTAAGCAAAACACCAATCACTACCTGGATAGCCAGAAGGCGCGCCCGTATATTTTGCGATGTGTCAATGAATTTCATAAACGGTGGTCAGTGCAGATGGATTCGCAAGATGTTTCTCCTGCCGGCGATTACCGCGCTGTTCATCTCCGCCTAAACGAGGCGGTGCTCCGCCGCGCGACTCTGCGGCGGGAAGCAAACATTCGGCGTTGGCTTGCCTGTTGTGCAAACACCGAGTTGAGCATGTAAAGAACAAATGTGCCAACCGTGGTTGTTCCGATCAAGTTATAAGATATTGTTTGCACGAATGGAACTGATGGCGGATTTCCTAGTGATCGTTGCCAAAAGAAGTAGATGGACGCGTCGATGAGTGTAGCAGCAGCCAGCACAGGAATCCTCAGGAGGGCGTTTTCCAAGTTGATTCGAGTGGCAGCAAAGTACACGAGGTAGGCGGTCAGGGTTTTCGAGAATCCGCCGGCGCCCATGAGACCACCGCTCGGCGCGTCGATGGCGAGTCCTGCGATTGTTCCCACAATTAAAGCCTGCCAGGCCTCGCGCTGTAACGCGACATAAACGACGACAATTAGGGGAAAATCAATATAGGAGAGCGGAGGCCAGACCGCTCTTAGCGAAAGTTGCAAAATGATGGCGAGGGCGAGTACCGCCGCGATCTTAAACTGAGGCATTACGAAAGACTGAGTGATAGGGGATGGGTGATAAGTTAGACCAAAGGACGATATTCTCAATCCCCATCACTTTTCACTCATCACTTTTGCTTTGTCTACATTCGGGAGAGTCTGTTCCGGTGCTGGCCGCTGCGGGGGGTGATAGAGCAGGACGGCCACTTCTTGCAACTGATCCAGGCGAGCGCTGGGCCTGACGTGGATTTGATGTGTCTGGGTCGCGGTACCATGCTGCACTTCGACAACTTCTCCCACGTTTAATCCGGGCGGATATATCCCGTCCTGCCCGGTTGTCAAAATATAATCACCAACCTCAACCTTTTGCAGACCGGAAACATAACGCATTTCCACGAGACCGCGCGTTCCCAGTCCTCTCACCGAGCCAAGCGCTCCTGATTCACCAAGTTGCCCTACTACCGCTCCGGCCGCTGCTTTCTCGTCAGTGATCAGCATAACCTGTGCGGTCCAGGGACTAACAGCAATAACCCGTCCCACAATTCCGCTGGGGGTGACCACAGGCATGTTAATAGCGACCCCTGAAGAACTGCCGCGATTGATGATGATGGTGTTAAACCATACCGAAGCATCCCTCGCGATGAGTCTGGCCGGGACCTGCTCATAACCCGTCTGTTCTTTGAGATTGAGGAGACCGCGGAGGCGTTCGTTTTCAGAGGCGGATTCACGCGCTTTTCGTAATTCAAGTTCCACGGCCGCCAGTTGGGCCCTCAATTGCTCGTTGTACGCGGCAGTGCTGCGAAAACTAATGATCTGGCTAATAAAACCCGAGCCCGCGCCGCTCGCTTTTGATGTCACGCTCTGTACTGGTGCGGCGATGGCCTGCGACCATGCTCTGAACATGCGTTGCTGCGTGTGAGGTTCTCGTGCGCTTACAGCCATGATCACAAGATTCGTAAAAAGCAGCGTTACCAGCCAGATCGGTGCTCGCTGGCGCATCTCCTTTTGTGTGCGAATACTTGCCATGGCTTAGAAAAAGGTAACTGGTAAATACTAAATGGAAAAAGCTTTTATCGGGTTCCCAGTTCCCGGACCTTCTTACATGCCGCTGGTCATCGTGTTCTCCCATCTCACTCTTTTCAGGAGGTCAAAGTCGGAGAGCATCTTTCCAGTTCCCAGCACTACCGAAGCAAGCGGATCATCCGCAAGCGAAACAGGAAGGCCTGTTTCAATTGAGAGCCGCTTATCAAGATTCTTTAGCAAAGCTCCCCCTCCCGTTAACACAATCCCGCGTTCGACAATGTCGGCGGAAAGTTCCGGCGGCGTGCGTTCGAGCGCTACTCGCACTGCGTTAATAATCGTCGAAACGGAATCAGCAAGGGCCTCGCGGATCTCCTCGTCAGTTATCGTAATGGTCTTGGGAATCCCTTCAATCAAATTGCGACCGCGTACTTCATAAGACAGAGGCTCATCCAGCGGATAGGCAGATCCTAATTCAATCTTGATAGCTTCCGCAGTTCGTTCTCCAATCAGAAGATTGTACTTCCTCTTGATATACGAGATGAGTGCCTCATCCATTTCGTTTCCCGCCACGCGGACTGCGCGCGAATAAACGATGCCGCTCAAACTGATCACCGCGATGTCCGTAGTGCCGCCACCGATGTCAACAACCATATTGCCATGCGGCTCGGTGATGGGAAGTCCTGCCCCGATAGCCGCTGCCATCGCCTCTTCCACAAGATAAACTTCGGAAGCTTTTGCTCGATATGCCGAGTCTTCCACGGCCCTTCGTTCCACCTGCGTGATCTCCGAAGGAATGCCAATTACAACGCGTGGGCTGACCCAGGTCTTGCCGTTGTGCGCTTTGCGGATGAAGTGCTGGAGCATCTTCTCCGTCACCTCGAAGTTTGCGATCACGCCATCTTTCATCGGTCGAATAGCGACGATGTTCCCCGGAGTTCGTCCGAGCATGTCCTTCGCATCCCGCCCTACGGCTTCAACCTGATTGGTTACTTTGTTAATGGCGACTATCGATGGTTCAGAAACCACGATGCCACGCCCTTTTGCATACACCAGGGTGTTTGCAGTTCCGAGATCTATGGCGAGGTCGCTGGAGAACAGACTGAAAATGGATTTAAAGGCCATCTAAGTGATCACTTCCATGTGTGTAGAATGAAAATTACCGACGGGGCGGGCGTGGGAAGCGCGGTTGGTGAAATGTCAACAAACCTAATGGCAGATGGCAAGATCCGCACTTATTTACCACTCACCACTCAGAATTTACCCTCCGAAGACTCACCTTCCGGTCCCAACTCTATAAGATACACCGATTTCCCAAAAATTGCGCGCTAATAAGAAAGATGTCTGCGATCTTAGGTCTTGGCGAGTTGTCCAATGCTCGCTAGGTTGATTTCCGGTTTTACAGGTTGTCTTAGGCCGAGAGAGACGCGCACACAGTTCTTATTTCCGGCTTTTGCTTCGTACATTGCCGTGTCGGCGCAAGCGATAAGCTGCTGAGGCGACGACGCATGATGCGGGAAAGTGGCCACTCCGAAACTGGCCGTCAGGGAAAGCTTCATTTGCCTGCCGCCGGTAAACTGGTGTTGGGAGATCTTCTCTCGAATTCGTTCCGCAACAATTCCCGCCAGATCCTTTCCGGTGTCGGGCAAAACAATTACAAACTCATCACCGCCGTAACGAGCCACCGCATCTGTATCTCTCACGGAGGCGAGAATTACCGCCGCCATCTCCATAAGTACGTGCGAGCCTGCGAGATGACCGTGCTCGTCATTCACTCTCTTGAAATCATCAAGATCAAGAAACAATGCCGAAACGCTGGAACCGTAACGTCGCGCCCGTCTAATCTCATTCAGCAGGAATTGACGCAGATATCGCCCGTTGTGAAGCTTGGTCAGGTCGTCCGTTTGTGAGAGGCGTTCGGCCTCGGCGATGCGCACTGCATTAGCTAGAGCGGAAGCGATCGGCAGCGAGAGGGCACTGAGCAGTGCCGCTTCCGACTTCTTGAACGAGTGCGCATCCCCACCCATGCGAACTCCTTCCAGGACTCCCAGAATTCTTTCATTACAAATCAGCGGCAAGGCAAGGATGTGCCGCCCCTGTTCTTTTTTCTTGATAACCCCCAGACCCGCTGCTGCACGTTTCGCGGATTGCGACTCTGAACCAGACAGCACTGCTGCCTCTATCAGGAAGGCTCGGCGCCAGTCGTCATCATCCATCCAGGAGGCAGGCTCACCGCCGCTTCTTGTCGCTATAGCCTCCAAGCTGGGGGCTTCTGCGCCCGGAGCATCAGCAACGAGATAGATGGTCCAGCGATTAGCGCTCACCAAAGGGTTGAGTCCTTGCACCGCCGTATTAGCTGCTCCGATTTGATCCCCAATAAAATGCAAAGCGGAAACCAGATCAAAAGCCGCACGCAGGCTTCTTGCTTTGAGCCCCGGCGGGAGAGAAAGCGACGCCGGTTCAGCAGGTTGCTGGATGATCTCCGGTAGTTTAAGTTCGCCTGTCGCACCATGCCCTTCGATCTCATGAAGGAGCGCAGGCAATTGCGCTACCTTGTCGGCAATCGCCCGAAATCCCAACCGTTTCAAGGACGCTCCGTCGAGAATTCCCACCTGCAAACGCTGGTAGCCGTTTCCCTGCCGGCGGCAGGCCACTAATGGAACACCCGGCCAACGGGCCTCGGCGTGATCCGTAGCCGTTTGTAGCTCAACGATATCAGCGAAGGGAACGACTTCGTACAAGACAGCAAGTGGCTGCGGTTCCCAGGACCCTACGAAGGGTTGCTCACTCTCACTCTTTGGGCGTTCCATCTCCGGTTCCACATCGCGGAACACTTCGATCACCGTTTTCACGCCCCCGGCGCGCAACGCTTCCATGAGTTCGTAAGCGGGAGCTTCATGCGCTTCTGTCAATAGGATTACGTATTTCGACATCTTAGAGAAAACCAACCCTTTCCTAATCCGCCCGCCCACGCCGACCAGAAAGCGTCACCTTGTAGTTGCTGCTGTTTCCCTGGGGATCTTGAGCCTCCACCATGATCTCGCTGGCGTCTGCCGGTGCTGTGATTTGCACCTGGAAAGACTTGTCGGTTGGAACGAGTGTTTCCCGACCGGCAATGCGAATAGTTGTCCCCGGTTCGGCGCGGCCGCGAACTAGATAAATATTGCCACCGAGCAGTTCCGCCGCGAGATTCGAGACCGGAACGCCAGAGTCGGTTCCTCTGGTTGCCACAATAAACTTTTGCGCCTCGCTCCAGTCGCTGGTTTGCCCCGTTTGCACCGCTGCCCTGACCCGCCAGAAATAAACTCCCGGTCGCAGATCGCTGGCATTAAACTCCGTTGCCAGCAACTGGTCCCGCTCAATTACCTTCCCATCGGCAACGAAGAAAGGCGAAGTCGCAACTTCGACGCGATAGAACGTTGGGGTACCAGACTGTGGGCGCAACCATTTCAACGTAATGCTGGCGGAGCCATTTCGACTGAGAAAAACCTTGTCCAGGTCGCGAGGTTCGGAAGGTTGTGGCACGCTCAAAAGCTTTTGCGGCTTAGAAACTGTGCCGGAAGGGTTCACTGAAACGTATTCACCGCCGACTACAGCAGTCTTCTCGCCCGAACGGTTGGTTGTTTCGATTCCACCAGTGTTAACACGAATCTCTTCTGTACCCTCTGGATTGACTCCAAAGCTGACCCCTGTTTGTTGCCCGACTTTGTTTTTGGTCTTAGGAGTTTCGACAACGTTGCTCGTTCCTTCCGGCTGTTCATCCGTGCGCACGAACATTTGGCCGCTTTCTACACGTACGTGGACGTTGGTCTTTTTCCCGTCGTTCGCTCTGGCATTGTCGCGCACTGTGATAATGCTGTTTGGGCGGACGACAAGTGTTGATCCATCGGCCATGTTGATGCGTGCGCGTCCACTCGCCTGCGTCTGCACAGTATCGCCTGGAAAAAGCTCCGTTTCCCGGTTGGCAACTATCGTTGCGCGCGTGGCCGCACGAATGACGCGTACGTCACCTTCGAGTGAGATGAATCTGGCGCCGTCAAGTGTCTTGGTTGCGGTGCCGACGGTACTAAGAGGATTACCGAATTTCCACACATACAGCCCGAAACTGCCTGCCAGCATGAGGATCACAAGCAGAGCGATAGCAAGATGAACAGAACGCTTTTGAACTACCCACCATTCAAAACCAAAGCGATTAATTTTCGTGATCATGGGTCAAAGATTCGAATAAGTGCTGGGGGCGAGATAATTTGTGAGAATCTACACGTAGGTTCTGACCTTCGGTAGGGCCTGGCTGACCGCGGGTTGGAGCGGCAGCGCTATGACTCTATGTGCGGGATTGGCCCTAAAAACACAAGGGTCACTTGGAAATCTAACACACAGATCGTCTGTGTTCAAGCATTTTGAACAAAATTTAGCAGTTTGCCTGGTGGAGCACTCTCTAGCAGGTCTTCACGGCCTTTTGACGCTCTCCGTCCTTGCTCCTCGCGAATCATTGCGAGGCGAATTGCCAGGTTCGATGATGTCGATTTTTTGCGCTGTTGTGAGTTGTGCGGTCAGCTCCGATTCTTGGGGTAGATCCTCATTGTCTTCAACGAGGGAGTGGAAGTCTTCCGGCAAGTCTAATTCGATATCCATCTCAGCATCTTTCGGCCACAAGAGTGAGGCGGCAACCGAGCTAAGGAGAACAGTTGCGACGAATACCAGCGAGATCCAGATCGGAATGTGGATGCCAACGGCAACAATTAGCATCTTCGCGCCGATAAAGGTAAGAACGACTGCCAGCCCCATTTTGAGATATTGAAATTTTTCCACTACGCCAGCCAGCAAGAAGTACATTGAACGCAAGCCGAGAATCGCAAAGACATTTGAAGTGTAAACAATGAAAGTGTTTGTAGTGATGGCGAAAATCGCCGGTATCGAATCCACTGCAAAAATAAGGTCGGTGATTTCCACAATTATCAGGACTAGCAAGAGCAGTGTGCCAGTTAGCTTGCCGTTAATTCTCGTGAAAAACTTTTGCTCTTCGTAGGCACGAGAAATTGGAACATAGCGTGTCACCAATCGGACCAGGGGATTGTCTTCGGGCTGAAGGTCGATCTCTTCCTGGCTAAACATTCTAATACCGGTGTAGACCAGGAAGGCGCCGAAGATGTAGATGATCCACTGGAAGCGATTAATCAGGGCAGCACCAACGAAAATCATCGTCAGGCGCATTACCAGTGCGCCCAGGACGCCCCAGAAAAGCACCCGGTGCTGGTATTTCGCCGACACCTTAAAATAGGAGAAGATGAGGAGAAAGACGAAAAGATTATCTACGGAGAGAGAGAGTTCAATGAGGTATCCAGTAAGGAACTCAAGGCCGCGTGTGGATCCTTGATATCCGAACACAAGGCCGGCAAAGATCATCGCCAGCGTAACCCAGACTGCACTCCACGTCGCGGCTTCTCGATATCTGATTCTGTGGGCTTTTCGATTTAGGAGTCCGAGGTCCAGACTCAGCATGATCAGAATAAACAAGGAAAAGCTGACCCATAACCATGTTGAGCTGACGACCGGGTTCATTGAAGCAAGTAAAATAGCATTCGTACTCTGAAGGTAGCAAACTGCGGATTTCCCCTTTCAAGTCTCTGCTTGAGAGGCTTGGGTCGGTAGTCTGGTGGAACACCCGGGCACGACACCCAACCCGGGGCTTCAGCGTGGCCAAAGCTGAAACCTGTAACGAGAGGCGGCAGACTTTAGTGCCGGTCTCTGGTTGCAGAGGCGCGTTGGCTCCTTTAGAATCCGCTATTTGCGGGAAAGGTAAAGATAATGCTCAAACAACTTGGACGCCTTGAACGAACACGGAACATCATTATCATCGGTTTCGCCGTATTGATGGCCGTCAGCTTGGTTCTGTTCTATGCCCCGGGCCGCCGCTCGGCCAACCTCGCAGACCCGACTAAAGATACAGAGGTAATCGCCAAGGTCGCGTCTGATGAGATCACTATCTCCGATCTGGCGCTGCTCAGGGAGAATTACCAGCAGATGCTGGGTGGCCAGATAAGTTTGGCCCAACTGGGAGGCAACAAGCGCTTCCTCGACGGACTGATCCGGGATCGCGTGGTTGCGCTGGAAGCCGCCCGCCTGGGATTGGCAGCCAGCGATGCAGAGGTCGCTGACAAAATCCGGAAACAGTTTTCGGATGAGTCCGGGCAGTTTGTGGGTCTGGACCGATATAAGGAATCGATCACGGCACGTTACGGTGAACTGGAAAAGTTCGAAAGCAACGTTCGCGACTCAATTGCGCAGGAGAAGCTGAAAGCGTTCGTGACTGCCAGCGTTATCGTATCCGACGATGAGGTGCTGGATAAATACAAACGCGAAAAGACCGATTTCAGTCTCTCTTATGTACTCTTGTCCGCCGACAAGTTCGCCAAGAAGCTCCAGGCGTCTGACGATGAGTTGCGAAGCTTTTATGAACAACACAAGACTGACTACCGTATTCTCGAGCCCCAAAAAAAGATTCGCTACGTGTACATAAGTCAGGAGAAGGTGGGAGAGAAGATTCCAATTTCCGACAAAGAGCTGCGCGCTGAGTATGAGAAACTTTCACCCGAAAACAAACAATCAGGCGTAAAGGTCCAGCAGATTCTCTTGAAGGTCGCTCGTAAGGATCTCGACTCTCAGGTTGAGCAAAAAGCCAAGGATCTGGTCGTGAAGGCCCGTGCCGCTCAGGGCCCAACAGCGGAACAAGTGTTTGCAGAGTTGGCGCGGGGCAATTCAGAAGATCCTGCTACAGCAAAGAATGGCGGCTATCTGCCGCGTCCAGTGAAGAAGAACCCGAACAAAGCTGACGCGCTTTATGATCGGGTACTTAGTTTGGAGCCCGGCGAAGTTACTGATCCAGTCAAGTCTGGGGGCAACTGGTACATCTTGCGACGCGGCGAGGCTGTGCCAAAGACCTTCGAAGAAGCTAAGCCAGAATTATTGGTTTCCTTGCGCAACCGCCGCGCGTACGCGGTCGCGGCAAAGCTTGCTGAGAAGGCACAAGGCCGTTTGAAAGAGACCAAAGATCCGTCGAAGGTCGCCCAGGAGCTGGCCAGCGAGGCGAACATGACTCCCGCGGAAATGGTTAAAGAAACGCCTTACATCAAACCGGGCGACGATGTCCCAGCCATTGGGAGCAATCAACAGTTTGAGCAAGTAGTCGCGCCTTTGAATAATCCAAACGATGTTGGCGAACAGACGGGAGTTAAAGGTGGCTTTGCAATTCCGATGCTCGTTGACAAGAAGGAACCGCGCATTCCAGATTTTGAGGAAGTCAAAACGAAGGTTGCAGAGGTTGTGAAGGCACAACGTGCAAAAGAGCAATTGGAACAGAAGGCGAAGGAAATAGCGTCAGCGGCAAACGGTGCTGCCGACCTTAAGGCCACAGGCGATCAGGCCGGATTCGAAGTTGAAACGGAGGACAATTATAAACTTGGCTCTCCGCTGGGCGAGGTTGGAACGAGCCCGGCCCTCGACGAAGCGATCTTCGGTCTTAAGGCCGGCGAGGTGACTAAGGCACCAATCAAGGTTGGCGAAAACTGGGTAGTGCTGGGCGTGACAAAACGCACCGACGCAGACCTGGCTGCGTTTGGGACAGAACGCGCGCAACTGACTCAAGCGTTGCTTTCTGAGCGACAGAACCAGGTCTTTGAAGACTACGTTGCCGCGGTTCAGGCGAAAATGAAACGCGAGGGTAAGATAAAAATCTACAACGAAGTGCTCGCTCGCATGGAGGAAGACGAACCCGTCGCCGCGCCCTCGAAGCGGTTTCCGTTTCCGACGAAATGACCGTCTCTGCTTATGGAGGCAGTCAAACGGGCCAATCACTTTGCTGTGACTGGCCCGTTTTTTACTGAAAAAATTACTTCTGTGCGCGAGGTACCTGCCAACTACTGATTTAGAATCCCCGCACCAACGGAACAATCTCAGCCTGGGCGACAGCCGTTCGGATCTGGAGCTCATTACCTTGAATTGTAATTTTCAGATTTCCCAGAGCGCTTTTTGCCAGCGCGCCTTTTGCGGCGGGCAGCCGATTAATGAATAGGGCTCCCAATGCCTTCAAGCCTTCAACGGTATCGCCGAGGTTGCGTGCGGAGTCCGCGTTGACGGTGCGGGCCGCAACCAACATCTGAAGGTCTTTGTCAGTCATGCCGAGCGAGCCATAAACCTGTCGAACTGTGGCGAGATCCTTCGCAATCGCGTCGTTGCTGATTCTGAGGTTGCTCAGTAACGCTGGTGAAATGTTACCGCCGAATCCCACGACGGCAGTCGGATCCTGGCTGGCCAGCGCAATCAGCTCACCATTGGCGCGCCCGCTTCCCTTAATTGCGTCGACTGCTCGACAGACGTTCCGGTAATCTCCTAGCGCGAGCGTGTTGCCATCAAGAGGGCATACCGCAAGTTCTCTTACGGTTACATTCATCAATCCTAATAACTTTATTTGCTCGTCCAGAGTAAAGATGTAGACAACGCGGCCCTGGTATTTTTGTTCCCGATACTTGCCATTAGCGGCCGTTCTTCCTGCAGCAACCAAAGCATCCGCGCTAAAATTTCCGTTAGCGATCGCGAGCGTGTTGACCTTGGTGACTCCTTCAGAGGGGTAACTGTAAGTCATACCCAGCGCCATCTCATCGAAGAGGCGAGGATCAATCCCGGTGCGGGTCTTGAATTCTTCGATTTGGTGATTGACCTCAGCAAGCTTCGCAGAATTGTCCGCGAATAACTTTGGCAGGGCTTCGTCCAGCACCCGCCTTACCTTGACGAGGGCTACAGCATCCGACGTTGGAAGCCTGGACAAGGGAGTCGATCCGGATCGCATTACCGATGTCCGCCGCCTGTTTTGCGCGAGGGAGGAGCCCGATGAACTGACAAGGCTGGTCGAAGTAATTAGCAGGGCACTGTAAAGAAGAATATTTTTCACGTTGGACCTTTCTGAAACTCCTGTCTATTTGAATAAGATTTTGAAAGTGGGAGAATTGAACGTTCGAACGCCGCTCAGTATGCGCCTTTCCGATGCCGGGAGGGCCGAAGGGGTTGGCTTACCAAGCCTGATTTGTGGAATTCGTGGCGTTTTCCAGTCAACGCCAGGGGACCAAGGTTATGCTCTAAGTCTGTGAAAGGCCACTCACTGCTGGTCTCTTTGGGTTGCCTTATCGCTTCTACGAATCCGCTCCTGAACAAGGCGCGCCCCGACTTTTTTGTAGTCCCCTGGTATTTCAAACAAGCGTTGATCTACCTCAAGCCTTACGTCCTTCAGCTCCATAATCGCCTTCGCAGAACCTTCGCCTCCGTAGGTTGTTTCGGACCGCACGGGCATACCAAGGCCTTCATCGATCCAGACTAACGTTTCTGGTTTCGTGTTAGTTTCACTGGACGCTTTCGCGGTCGTCACACGGTACTTAGTCGTCGTTCGTCCATCTATAATTTCGGTACCAAGTGTTTGATACTTAGCGGCGTGATGAGCTTCGTTCAAGAGTTCGTCGGTTGAAACGACGGCTGATTCGTCAACGGGATCAGTTACCCCGGCTTCGTTTTGGGTCGCCGCTAGATCAGCGTACAGCTTGCTTGCAGGTAACAGGACAAACCGACCGGCCGGAATTTCCAGATAGATAATGTGTTCATTGGCTGGCGAGATGTACTCTTCACGCCGCTTCGCGCCGTCGCGAGCGATCAAGACTTTGCTCGCTTGGTTGGGGGGCGAGGTCGTTGAGTTGGAAGATGATGCGCCGACTGTCATGAGACGAATAGCCTGGTAGCGTTCGGGTTCCCTGGTGGAGAATGGAGGTTTCGTTGAGGTAAGAGTTTCCGGTGAGGCGGATCCGCTATTGGAGGTCTCCGTTAATTGCGACCCTCGGCAAGCTGGCAACAGAAGTCCGCAAGTTGAGGCAAGGAACACGAGTAAGAGCCGTGCGTGAAGGGCGCGATCTGTCTTTGCGCCTGAGTGGCGTTGCAGACGGCAGGCCATCACAGTATGCCTGTCAAGTTCTGGACCATGCGCCTCACGCGTTCGCAGTTGCTGATTGGAATCGCTCACACACGTTCGACGAGCAAGGCGATTCCCATGCCGCCGCTCACGCAGAGAGTAGCGAGACCACGCTTTGCATCGCGTTTCTTCAGCTCGTGAAGGAGAGTGGCGGTAATTCGCACGCCGGTGCAGCCAATGGGATGACCTAGCGCAATTGCGCCTCCGTTCACATTCAACTTCTCCGAATCGAAATGAAGATCGCGATCGCAGGCGATTACTTGTGCAGCGAAAGCTTCGTTGAGCTCGATCAAATCGATATCGGTGAGACTAAGCTTCTGCCGGTTGAGCAGCGCGCGCACGGCGGGCACGGGACCAATGCCCATAATCTCCGGTGCAACGCCGGCAATCTCGTAATCGACGAAGCGTGCTTGCGGCTCAGTGCCGCTGCGCTTCAAAGCCTGTTCGTCCATTACCAGCAGAGCCGCGGCGCCGTCGGTAATCCCAGACGAGTTTCCCGCTGTGACAGTTCCTTCGTGGGAAAACACCGGCGATAGTTTGCCAAGATCCTGCATGGTCGTGCCAGAACGATAGTGTTCATCGCGATCGAATGTAACCAGCTCGCTCTTTGGACCCTCGATCTCAAGGGCGATAATCTCATCGGCAAAGCGTCCGGACTCAATCGCGGCTTGAGCGCGTTGTTGTGAGCGCAAGGCATATTGATCCTGCTCCTCGCGTGAAATCTCATAACTGCGCGCTAGATTCTCAGCCGTTTCACCCATAACCAAACCGGAAAGCGGATCGTTGAAGCCGTCTCGATACATGCCGTCAACCAATTCCATGTTGCCCATTCTCATGCCCCAGCGCGCTCCCTCAGCGAAGTAGGGGACTTTCGACATGCTCTCAGTGCCACCAGCCAGCACCACCTCGGCGCGCTCAAGCATGATCGCTTGAGCTGCGAGGATTATCGCTTTCAAACTCGAACCGCAGGCCTGATTAACGGTAAAGGCCGGCACCGTAGCTGGCACGCCGGCGCGATAAGTGACTTGCCGCGCCACGTTTGGCCCGCCACCAGCTTGCCGCGCACAGCCCCAAATTGATTCCTGAATCTGATCTGGACTTATTTGCGTACGTCGCAGGCTCTCCTTTGCCACAGCCGTCCCCAGATCGGCCGCGGTCCAGGAAGCAAGTGTGCCGCCGAAGCGCCCAATTGGCGATCGCACTGATCCGGCTAAATAGATATGCTTCATTGCAAAAGAAACCAGTTTTTTCCCGGTTAGGTCAGGCCGATTTAGTTGACCAGAAATGGTAGCACACGGTAGAACTAACGTAGAAAAGATGAAAGCTGGCAGCGGTGCTACGAATGTGCTTTAGTATCGTTCGTCATTCAAACTCTCAGCCGTCCTCACAAGATGCTGAAACGCCTCACAAATCCCGAGAGCGCAGAGGTCGCCGTTCGACAGATCGCTGAACTTTTCCGTGCGCATGCCGAATGGTTTTATACCTCTGACGATGGAAAATCCCAGGCGTTGCGGAGACATGAACTGGATGTCACTGTTTCACAGGGACGTCTCATTCTCTCGTCGTGGACCGAGCGAGGAACTCGTTCCTGGAGAATCTTTGCCTGGGAGTGGGCCGGTGAGAGACTCCTGCTGCAGGGATCACGCCGAATGGGTGCTGAGCATCCGGTAATCGAACTGGTTCCCAGGGCCTCAGCGAGTGCGATCGCTGCAACCATCCGAGCTGCGCGACAACTACGCTGCGGTCAGTTGGCCCAACTCGCAGCTTCTTTGCAACCAGAAGCGAAGATTGAACGGGCATCGCTAAGCCCTGGTATCAGGCGTGGGCAGCCGGGGCGTTACGGACGAATCGTGCTGCGCCTTAAGTATCAGCGTATCGCGGTAACCGCCTCGGTAGCTTCCAGCCACGCCAGTGAGGTCGACGCGGTTCTTTCCTCAGCGTTGCTTTGGTTTAACCGCTTAAGCGAGCGCGTGCGCCCACCATACCTACAACAACTTTGGCTGGTGGTCGAAAATGCTCTTGTCAAGCCACTGGGCCATCGAATCGCGTTGCTGCGGGAGAGTTTGAAACAAGCAGTCGTTATTTACGAAATAGACCAGACTTGGTCGGCGCTGCACGAGGTTCCGTGTCCGTCTCGGCAAGACCTGTGGAAAAGACGACTCTCACGTTTCCCGCCAGTAAGGGAGTCAGAGATAAGCGAGTCAGCCATGAAGATCCTCAGTCTGGCGCCCGAGGCAATCGATGTGGTGCATGCCCGACACGGCCAGACACTGCGCTATTTCGGGCTTCCATTTGCCCGCGTGCGCAAGGTGATGGAGGCGGAGCGAGTTTGGTTCGGCACTGAAAGTTCTCGAAGGACCTTGCTTGAGGAAAAGACTGAGAACGAATATGCGGCTCTGTTATGCGCTCTAAGAGACCACCGCTCGGCAGACGCCTCGGACCACCGTCACGCTCTCTACAGAACAGCGGCTGAAGCCTGGCTCGAATCATTGCTGAGACGCGACATTTCGCGCCTCGATCCCGGCCTGGTCATTGCGCCGTTACATGCGCAGTTCCGAACCGCCAAAGGCGGGCGTTTAGGAGTAAGACCTATTGACCTGCTGGCGCTCCGGCGAGACGGGCGCCTGGTTGTGATTGAGTTGAAGGTTTCAGAAGATCGGGAGCATGTACTACAGGGGGCGGACTACTGGCAACGCGTGGAGGCCCACCGCCGGCGTGGCCATATCTCACGGGCAAAACTCTTTGGCACGCAGAGAATTCGAGATGAGTCACCACTTGTCTATCTTGTGGCGCCGACCTTGAGGGTTCATCCGGCGTTCCAAACACTGGCGCGGTCGATTGCCGGCGACATCGAGATCTATCGCTTCGACATTAATGAGGACTGGAGGTCTGGAATTCGGGTAATGCGAAGACAGCGTGTTAACTAATAAATTCAGAGAATTGAGATTCTTCATGGACCTGCGCCTTAGTGGCTCAGTGCTGCAGAATGAAATCATCGCTCGCATCCTGCTCAACAACTAAGGACGCGGGCACGATCCTTTGGCTCATGCTGCTTATTGCCTGCTCGGATGAGAGAATTCCGGAGGCGCGCATTCTAAATTCGTCTGAGTTACTCGCGTTGTGCATCGCTTCTTCCATCGAGATGAGGCCCGACTGGAATAGATGAAACAGTGACTGATCAAAAGTTTGCATTCCATACTGTGAAGTTCCCGCGGCGATCGCTTCACGAATCAAAGCGGTTTTTTCCTCATTAACGATGTAATCGCGAATCAAACCGGTTGTCACCATGACCTCGATGGCCGGCACGCGATTAGTACCCTTTGCCGCGCGAACCAAACGCATTGAAATCACGCCCTTTAGGATACCGGCGAGCTGAATGCGTACCGACTTTTGTTGATGCGAAGGAAACGATGAAACAATTCGCGTGATGGTTTCCGTCGCATCAGTGGTATGAAGTGTGGATAGCACCAGATGTCCAGTCTCCGCCGCCATCAGAGCTGTTTCGATGGTTTCGGAGTCCCGCATTTCACCTACAAGTATGACGTCGGGATCCTGACGCAGGGCGCCGCGAAGGGCCTCTGCAAAAGAACGCGTATCCACCTCGACTTCACGTTGCGTCACAAACGACATTTTGTCGCGGTGCAGGAATTCTATTGGATCTTCAATGGTGACAATGTGACCACTTCGCGTCGCATTAATCCGCTCGATCATCGCTGCCAGCGTTGTCGACTTACCAGAACCCGTCGAACCGGTTACCAGGATCAGACCGCGCCGTTCATCTGCGATCTTGTCGATGATAACGGGCAGACCAAGTTCGGCCGAATTCCTCGTTTGGTCGGGAATAACGCGCAGAACGACGCTTACAGTGCCGCGCTGCTGAAAGATATTGGCGCGAAATCTTCCGACTCCACTGACGCCGTAGCCAATATCCACTTCCGAAACCTCTTTAAACCGCTGCTTCTGGCGATTCGACATCATGGCGAACGCCATGTCTAACGTGTCCTCCGGTTTTAGGCGTGGGGCGTCGATAATCGGGTGCAGTTCGCCGCCCAGGCGCATGAAAGGAAAGGAACCCACCTTGAGGTGCAGATCCGATGCACCATGCTTGGCGGCGGTTTTTAACAGATCATCAATTTTTACGGCCATGTGGGAATTGAGACCTTTCGCTTTTTACTCAGAGAACCTGAAGAAAGAAATGGAGTTTTTGGCGCTTGGGCGCTGGACGGAAACGCCTGGTTGGCTTTGCTGGTCGGGCACTCAAGGCTGCGAACCTAAGTGACCTTAGGGATAATAGCCCGCTCCCGCCTTAGCGTCAACGTTTATAATCAGCGTTTATCATTGGCAAGCAAATGTAACCGTCATTGGAAGGTGGGCATCTCAGACACGAGCTTTGACGTGGTAAAGAACTCTGGGGGCAAAAGAAAAGCAGCGAGCAAAAGTGCCACTGCTCGCTGCTCGATTTATTCATGTTAGCGAGGTCATTCGATCGCAGCCGCCTGGTATTTCACTCCTTTTTCAGTCGCCGGAACAGACGAAGCAGCTTTGATTTCCTGGGCCTTATGACCATTCTCGGGAAACGATGCCTTTTTCGGATTAACATAGGTCAGCCAATCGCCCGGCGCTTTACGCTCTCCCTTAGTAATCTTAAAGAACACCTCTTGAATACGAGCAGTAATCTCTCCGCGACCACCGCTGCCTACGGTGATCCGGTCGACCGAACGAATGGGCGTAATCTCAGCGGCCGTGCCGGAGAAGAAAAGCTCATCCGCAACATAGAGCGCTGCGCGCTGAATGCTTCTCTCCTTGATTTTGATCCCCAACTCGTCGCAGATCTGAATCACGCTGTCGCGCGTGATTCCCGCCAATATTGAAGAGGACAGGGGTGGCGTGCTTACTACGCCACCGCTGATCAGAAAGATATTTTCGCCCGAGCCTTCAGAAACGTAGCCTCGATCGTCGAGAGCAATGCCTTCGGCAAAACCATTGAGCAGTGCCTCCATTTTGATTAGTTGCGAATTCATGTAGTTGGCGCCACTCTTCGCCATCGCAGGCATCGAATTGGGTGTCAAACGATTCCAGGTTGAGACGCAGACGTCAACGCCCTTCTCGATGGCTTCATCACCTAAATACTTTCCCCAATCCCAGGCGCCGATGTAACAGGCTAAAGGATTGGGAAACGGATTGACGCCAAAAGCTGGATTCGCTTCATCAAGACTGCGGAAGAGAATAGGGCGGATATAGCACTGATCCAGTCCACTACGCTGAACCAGTTCAACGGAGGCTTCGCATAACTGATTAAGGTTCAAGGAGTGGTCCATGCGATAGATCTTCGCCGAATTAAGGAAACGCTGCATATGCTCTTTTAATCGAAAGATCGCCGGCCCGCTATTGGTCGCGTAGCAACGGATGCCCTCAAAGATGCTCGAGCCATAGTGAAGAACGTGAGACATCACATGCACTCGCGCATCGGTCCACTTGATAAACTGTCCATCGTGCCAGACGACATCGCAAATGCGCGGAGTTATCACATCTTTCACCTTGCCATCTTTTGGGAACATAATCTTTTTACTCCTTCAGGAATCTGCAGTAAAAAAACGAGGGGCCTTGCCTTCAACCGTTGCAGAAGAGCTTTTGCGAAAACGCATTCTGCCGGAATAGTTTCAGTCCTTAACTCAGCCAAGCTTGCAGGGTGTGTGACAGGGCACGATACCGTAAGTCTGCTCTGCTTGGCAAGGTATGCTTGCTTCAGCAGAGTTAGACAACGTACCATTCAGATGCTCGTCAATTAGCAAAGATTGCTAATCGTTTGCCGTTTCCTATGAAGCGTCGCACCTGGTTTCCGCGCCGTATACTTTTAGCGATCACTATCCTATTTTCGAGCCTGTTTACTCACTGCAGCATGACTCAACAAATTGAACCCGGGTCTGCCTCAGAGCAAAAAGATACATCGAAACCTGAAGCTCCCATCTCCATCCATAGACGAGCCATTGTAGTCGACATGCACGCCGATACTACTCAGCGTCTGGTCGATGAAGGCATAGACATTGGGAAGCGACTCCCCGATGGCCATTTCGACTCTGTAAGGGCAAGGGAAGGGGGCTTAGATGCTCAATTCTTTTCGATCTGGGTAGAGCCGGAGTTGTTCGGCGGTGGCGGTCCCAGTGCAGTTAAACGCGCTGACGCTCAGATTGCCGCAGTGCTGGCGCTGCCCGAGCGGTATCCGGAAACGTGGGCACTCGCAACCTCCGCTGCGGACATTCGGCGGATTGCGTCCGAAGGAAAGCTCGCCGCCTTGCTTGGTCTCGAGGGTGGGTATGCAATTGATGAACGGCTCGAGAACGTTGAACGCTACTACCATTTGGGGGTTCGGTACATGTCCCCAGCCTGGAGCGTTAGTACAAGTTGGGCCGGCTCGTCGAACGATGAGGTGGGACAGACGCGAGGTCTAAACGAATTTGGTAAGAGCGTGATCAGGGAAATGAATCGCCTGGGAATAATGGTAGACGTATCCCACGTTTCTGATCAGACCTTCTGGGATATTATAAACACTTCGACAAAACCCATCATCGCCAGCCACTCTGGCTGTCGCGCACTCGCAAACGTTCGCCGTAATCTCGATGACGAAATGATCCGCGCCATTGCCAAAAACGGAGGGGTTGCATGCGTGCTCTTTTATCCAGAGTTCCTCGAGGCCGGATGGGATGAAAAGAAGAAAAAGGTTGATGTAGAGATCGCTTCGCTGGTGCAGAGGGCCTCCGAAGAGGAGAAAGGGGATATCGCTCATAAGAAGCTGGCGCGCGATCACGTGCGGCGCGACGAGTATGCGAAACGCCTGCCGCCGGTAAGTGTTTCGCGCCTCGTCGATCACATCGACCACATTGTGAAGCTGGCCGGGGTAGATCACGTGGGCATCGGTTCTGATTTTGATGGTGTACAGGCGACGCTCAGCGATCTGGCGAGCGTCTCAGATTTGCCGAATCTCACATTCGAGTTGCTCAGACGCGGCTACTCGGAATCCGATGTTGATAAGATTCTCGGCGGAAATATTCTGCGAGTGATGGAAGTTGTCCAGCAGTAGGACCGACAATCTGCACTCTCCTCTAAACGACCTATGGGCAAAAATCAAAAGATCCCACGAATCGGTTTTCATGCACCGATCAAGGGCGGAGTTCACGAAGCGCTCGTTATTGCCAGGGAAATTGGTTGCGACACGGTGCAAATTTTTTCGCGCAATCCTCGCGGTTGGATGGCCAAGGCACTCCTGCCCGCCGACGTGGCCCTCTTTCGCAAGACACGCCGCGCGACGAAACTCTCCCCGGTTTTGATTCATTGCAACTATCTTGTGAATCTCGCCGCGGCAGATGCGTTGCTGCTGGAGAAGTCGAGAATGTCTTTTCGTGAGGAGCTTGAACGCGCCATGGTGCTCGGTGTCGATTATCTGGTTGTTCACCCAGGTAGCTCGCGGGGTGCCTGTGAGGCTGAGGGGCTCGTCACTTGCGCTCTCAGTCTTGAGATTGCCTGCAAGCGATTAGATCTGGGTTCCTTACGAATTCTCCTTGAAAATACTGCCGGGCAGGGCGAATGTATCGGCCACCGCTTCGAACATCTTCGCGCGATTATGGACGCCTGCCCGACGCTCCCGCTGGGCGTTTGCTTTGACACGGCCCACGCCTTTACTGCGGGCTATGATATTCGCGGGGCGGAAGGTTTGGAAGCTTTGCTCGCTGAGATAGAGAGTACAGTTGGCTTAAAGAATATTCGTGCCGTACATTTTAACGACTCACGAGCCCCTTACAATTCGCGCGTCGACAGACATTGGCACATCGGGGAAGGACATATCGGATACGAAGCACTCAGACGCATAGCGCGCCATCCAAAATTAGCGCATGCGGCCTTTATTCTTGAAACTCCCTATGATGATCCGCGGGCCGATACGCAAAACCTGTTTACCCTCCGCTCGATGATCGAATCCGGCGCTAAGGGGTTCGACAAGAACGGAAGTGTTGCGCTAATATGACAAGAATTTAGCAAGGGAACTTTTTCAGCGATGAAGCCTTTTTCTTTCGTATCCAAACTCCTCCTAACGGTGCCGCTTCCGGGTCGCGTGCTTTGAGCCGCGGTCTGTCGAGGCGGCGAATCCAATTCCACAACTTAAGGTAAGGACGACGCTCAAGGGTTAAGGCTTTGTGCGTTTCTTAGACAGGTGCTTAGTTAAGTTTACGAGGATTAATGATGGACGAAAAATACTTTCCTGAAGCCATTGAAAAGAAATGGCAAGAGTATTGGCAAAATGAGCGCTCGTTCGAGGTCAGCAACGACGACCCGCGGCCGAAATTCTATTGCCTGGAGATGTTGCCTTATCCGTCGGGCTTTTTGCACATGGGCCATGTGCGCAACTACTCGATAGGCGACGCGCTCTCCTGGTACAAACGACTCCAAGGCTTCAACGTGCTTCACCCTATTGGTTGGGACAGCTTTGGACAGCCAGCCGAGCAAGCGGCAATTAAGCGCGGTGTGAACCCCGGGGCCTGGACGGAAGAGAACATTGCCCACATGCGTGGACAGCTCAAGCGACTGGGGATCAGCTACGACTGGTCGCGAGAGATCGCGGCGCATCGGCCCGACTACTATAAGTGGGATCAGTGGTTCTTCCTAAAAATGTTTGAGCGTGGCCTCGCGTACAAGAGACAATCGCCGGTCAACTGGTGCCCGAAGGAAGGCACTGTACTCTCAAATGAACAGTCGTCAGGAGGTGTTTGTTGGCGTTGTGGAACTGTGGTTGAGAAGAGGGACCTCGAGCAGTGGTTCCTGCGCATCACGGCTTATGCCGAGCAACTGGTCGGGCAAATGGATCAGATTGAGGCGGCCTGGCCCGAGAAGGTCCTGAAGCGCCAGCGAGACTGGGTTGGACGCAGTGAAGGCGCCTACATCGACTTCGCCGTGAAAAACAGTGATAAGAAGATTCGAGTGTTTACTACCCGTATCGACACTGTTTTTGGTGCAACGGCCATAGTGCTGGCTTCGGAGCATCCGTTACTCGCAGAACTGTTGGAAGGCTCTGCACTGCAGACCGACGTTGTAAGATTTGCAGAAAAGGTCGCGGCCACCAGGGTCACGCGCGGCGGGGTCACCGAGGAAGAGATCAAAGAAGGACTGAACACGGGTGTGCTCGCAATCAATCCCTTTAGTGGCGAGTGCATTCCCGTGTGGGTGGCAAATTATGTGCTGATGGATTATGGCACGGGTGCGGTAATGAGCGTTCCTGCTCACGATGAGCGGGATTTCGAGTTCGCGCAAAAATATTCGTTGCCAATTCGTCAGGTCATTGCCCCGGTTTCACACACGCAACATCCGGCCGAGCCAATTTCGAAGACCGGCACGGACCAATCCGCCGAAATGCGCCAGGCATTTACCGATTATGGCGTGCTCATTAATAGTGGTGAGTGGGGCGGAAAACTATCCGAGGTCGCGATGCGCGAAATGGCCAGCTACGCTGAACACCATAAGTTCGGCGGCGGTGCCGTTACGTATCGACTGCGGGACTGGGGTGTCTCTCGCCAACGTTTCTGGGGAGCGCCCGTGCCAATCATTTATTGTGACCATTGCGGAATGGTCGCGGTGCCCTATGAGGATCTTCCGGTGGTATTGCCGCAAACGGCGGAGTTCACCGGAAGCGGGCAATCGCCCTTGGCGGGTGTGGCGGAATTCGTTAATACCAGTTGCCCCAAGTGCAAGCGTCCGGCTCGGCGGGAAACCGACACTATGGATACATTTGTCGACTCATCGTGGTATTTCTTTCGTTACTGCGATCCAAGAAACGATACCGCTCCATTCACGCCGGCAATAGCGGCCCAGTGGACGCCCGTCGATCAGTACATTGGTGGCGATTCGCATGCTGTCATGCATCTGATCTACACGCGCTTTTGGACCAAGTTCATGCGCGATATCGGCCTGGTTTCATTTGACGAGCCAGTAAAGAAATTGCTCACGCAGGGTATGGTAACGAATCGTGTTGAAGGCACAGACGAATGGAAGGCGATGTCGAAGAGCCTGGGCAACGGCGTGGACCCTGACGAAATGATTGCTGCCTTCGGCGCAGATGCCGCGCGGCTCTTCATCTTGTTTGCAGCCCCGGTAGAAAATGAGCTGCGATGGTCGGAGACCGGAATTGAGGGAGCCGTTCGCTTCCTGCGGAAGGTGTACACGATGGTCTGGCGCTGGCATGAGCGCCTATCAGATCCTTCGCAAAGACGGGATGCACCGGACAATGAAGAGTTTAGCTCAAGTGCACGGGAGCTGCGCCGAAAGACCCACCAAACCATTGCGCGCGTAACTAACGACTTCGAGCACCTGCATTTAAATACGAGCGTTGCTGCGTTGATGGAACTCTTTAATGAATTGAGTAGTTTTGCGGCCGAGCCGGCAACTGCATCTGAGATTGACTTATTCGTTGTCCGGGAAGCCCTGGAATCGCTGGTACTGATGCTCGCGCCTTTCGGTCCGCATGTCGCCGAGCAAATGTGGGAAGCTCTGGGCCACTCAGGTGGGTTATTGAAATCGGGTGCCAGGTGGCCGCCGGTCGATCCCGAACTGGCTCGTAGCGAGGAGCTTGAAATACCAATTCAAGTGAACGGTAAACTGCGTTCGCGTGTCATGGCATTGCCCGAAGTGACCGATGAGGAACTTCGCCTTGCTGCCCTGGCTGATGATAGAGTGAAGGCGCTAATTGATGGCCGAGAGCTTATTAAGGTTGTAGTAGTCCCGCGGCGGTTGGTAAACGTAGTAGTGCGATAGTCGAAAGTGGTTACGTTTGGCAGTCCTGCGCCACAGTACGTTTGAACACTAACTTGCCTGACTGACTGCAAGCCGTTAAAATCAGCCAGCGCTACTGTTGCCGAAGACCAAGAATGTTCTTACTGGTAGATCTTCCGAGATAGGCGTCGCCCTGTAATCCATCAGTAAGGCGTAAGTTTGGGCCCGCGAGCCCCCGGAGGCCGGCCCCGCGCAGCAATCGCTGCTAATCATTAACGGGTCGCGGTCTGTTCGAGCCTCTCAATGAAAGAATGTCCAGCCTGTAAGCGCTGTTTCCCTGACGACGTGGCCCACTGTCCGCAGGACGGCGATGCAACAACACCGTCGCTCCATGGCGAGCCTATCCTTGACGCTCGGTATCTGTTGGAAAAACGACTCGGACAGGGAGGCATGGGAGTCGTCTTCCGGGCCAGGCATATTTTTCTCAAAACCGCACACGCCATCAAGGTGATCTTGCCGGACCTCGTAGGCAATGATCCGATGCTCGTAACACGCTTCAGGCAAGAAGCGCTCGCCGCGGCTGCTATTCGTCATCAGAACATTATTGCCGTTACGGACTTCGGCGTTGTACGGGGCACCATGCCCTTTCTCGTAATGGAGTTTGTGAACGGCAAATCGCTTCAGGACATTCTGGCCGAAGAAGGACCGATGTCGCCGGTGCGCGCACTTGAGTTTATCAGCGCCATCGGGGCCGGTGTCGCTGCTGCTCACAGGCAAAAAATCGTGCACCGCGATCTGAAACCCCTGAACATCATGACGCAGGACAAGGTGCCCGTTGCCGAAGGTTTGAAGATACTCGATTTCGGTTTGGCCAAAATCAAATCGGGCGAGTTATTGGGTTCCTTCGTTCAAGCGAAGACGAGCGGGCTGATGGGCTCACCTTTCTACATGGCACCCGAGCAATGGTCTGATGATGAACCAGATTCCCGCGCGGACATTTACAGCCTGGGCATCATTCTCTACCAGATGTTGGCGGGTGATGTCCCTTTCAAGGGTTCATCGATTCCGGCGATTATGAAGAAGCATTTGACGCTGCCGCCGGCCAGCTTCCAATCGATCGGGGTGCATTTACCGCCGAACGTCGAAGCAGTCGTGCGCCACGCGCTGGAAAAAGAGGTTGACGCGCGGACTCCGACGGTAGAGGTGTTCCTGCAAGAATTTAGAAATGCGGTCAACTCAGGGAGCGCCCCCGCTCGAACCACGCGAGAAACCGGGTCGTTTGATCCGAACAGGACCGTTGTCTCACCGGCAACGTCAACACAACCTGGAATAGGTGGAAAAACCGGTGCCGGTGAGACAGCATTTGACTCAATGGCGGGGACCATTAGTTCGGAGGCTTTGGGGGAAGAAGCCCGGCAGGCACTCGCTGCTTCCACGGAGGAGTATCAGCGCGGACAGGAAGCGCGCGACAGAGCAGCGCGCGAGGAGTTATCGCGAGAAGCTGAGGCACGCCGGACGTACGACGAAGAAGGTTCGAGAAAACGGAGGCAAGAAGAAGAGCGGTTAAAGAAGGAGAAGGAAGAGCAGGAGGAACGTGAGCGGCAACAGCAGCAACAGTTGGAGCGCGTTGCCAAGCAGGCTAGTGAGTTAGAAGAAAGGCTGGCACGGCTCGCGACCAGCATGCCCCCGCAAACAGGAGTCATTGATCCGGAAGCGACCCAGATTCAGCAGTCAGTCAGACCTCGTCCGGTTGGCAATCAGAGTGTTCCCCCCTTCGCGGGTGCGGTGGAACAAAGCCAAGCGTCCTTCGGTGTCACTCAAAGGCCCAGGACCAGGAGCATCATTGCCACTAGCAGCATAGGACTTTTGGTTCTACTGGTGCTCCTGGGAGGCGGCACCGCCGCCTATTTTGTGCTACAGCCGAAGCCACAAGCTACGAGTTCGGCAGCGAACAACCAGGCAACGACCACAGCTCCCCCAGCCACTGTGACTGCGGACCTCGTCGAGATTCCGGGCGGCACTTTTCAAATGGGCCGCAATAATGGACCGCCGCAGGAACGTCCGGAGCACTCGGTAACGGTTCAGACTTTTTTTATGGACCGAACCGAGGTCACGAACACTGACTATGCGGAGTTCGTGCGGGACACCAATTATCGGGCTCCAAGTGATTGGGTGCGAGGTCAGCCACTCCCGGGTCAGGAGCAGTGGCCCGTTGTGAACGTTTCGCCGATCGACGCGCAAGCGTTTGCCGCTTGGCGCTCAAAGCGAGACCAGGTGGAGTACCGGTTGCCCACGGAGGAGGAGTGGGAGTATGCGGCTCGCAGTGGCGGTGAGTATCAGCTCTTTCCATGGGGCAATCGCTTTGAGGAGAAGCGGGCGGTAGTTAAAGAGGCAAGCCCGAGACCGGTAGGCTCCTACCCACTGGGCGCGAATCGCTGGGGTGTGTTAGACCTGATTGGGAATGTTTGGGAGTGGACTTCATCTAAAGCATCTCTCTACTTAGGAGGTTCTGCTGCAATCCCCGGAGCCTCAAAGGAATCGGTTGTTGCTCGCGGCGGGTCTTACTCAAGCGATCCAAACGATCCCCAAATACCAGTCTCGGCAACTTATCGTGACTGGTACGACCCTACTTTGAGACATCCAATCTTCGGCTTCCGCCTGGTCCGCTCAGCTCACTAACTAAAGCGCGCACATACTCAGATACACTGCGCTAGAGAATCCTACGACGATTGATCTACAATCCTCAGCGGCGCTTGTGGTACGGCCTTCCCTGAAGTCCGAGGATGTTAGAACCAATCTGCACATGTGGGCAAGTATCCGTCTCCCTGACTCAGGCCCTAGGAAAAGACCAATGAAAGCTTACGCGCAATTGCGCGCAGTTCTGACTTCCGGTGTACTTTTTTTAAGCTTACTCCTGCCTGGCCCGGGTATATGTGCCCAATCTGTCGGCGCTGATGTTAGAGGTGGGGCAGGCATCTTTCGCCCCCGGAATCCAGAGATACAAAGGCGTGCCAAAGCCTCAACTACCATCACCAGACCCTCGAGCAGGGCCAGTTCGCGCTCCGCCCGGGCCCGGATCGCTAAGGTTGGCGAGCGATCAGAAGACTTACTGGAAAAGGGCAATCAATTCCGCGACGCCCGGAGATACGCAGAGGCTGAAGAAGCGTATCAAAGTGTTCTCAAGATCAACCCGCGGGATAATCGGGCCGCTTATGGTTTAGGAAACGTCAATACTGATCAGCAACGCTGGGAAGATGCTGAACTTGCCTATCGCAATGCGGTTCGCTGGAACCCTTCCGATGTAGATGGTCTCGTCGCCCTCAGTGTGGTTCTGGTCCAACCGCGTGCTGGTGCCGATAATGCAAAGCGCTTCGCGGAAGCTGAAGACTTTGCTCGAAAGGCTGTCCAGATACAGCCAAACAATGCTGTTGCTTGGGATCGATTGGGCGTGGCTTTGCAGACCCGAGGATTATTTAGCACGGAAACCGAGCACGCGTATCGTCGTGCGGTTGATCTTGATCCGGAGTTTGCCGTTGCCTACTCCCACCTTGCACGCGTGCTGAAAAGACTCGGACGTAACGAGGAAGCCGTTCCGCTTTACGATCGAGCCATTGGACTCGCGAAAGATCCGGCAACACTCAACCTGATTGCTGAATCGCTACAAGCGGAACAGCAGTGGGAGAAATCTGTGCCGGTTTTGAAGCGTGCGCTCCAGCTTGAAGACCGCAACCCAACTACACTTCTCTTGATGGGCAGAATGCTGCTCGTCTTCAAGAGATATCAAGAGGCCGAGCCGTACCTGAAGACCGCCACTGAAGTTAGTCCTCGTGCTTTTGAACCATTCAATCTGCTGGGGCGGGCTTATCTGGCCATGGACCTTTACGCGGAAGCGGAGAGGATTTATGAGCGGGCTTCCGGTTTTGCATCCGCAGGTGATCGCAAGCAACTGGCAGGAGCCTTCGGATTCGCGGGAGTGGGCGACGGTTACATGAAAGCCAACCAGAAGGCCAATGCTGAGCGAGCTTATCGACGGGCGCTTGAGCTTGATCCAGGAAATAAAGAGTTGGAGAATAAACTTTCCAAGGCGCGATCACGTTGAGCGAAAACATGAGAGAGGCCTTTCTATGAAGCACTGCCCAAAATGTAGGCGTACTTTTTCCGACGAGAGCCAGAAGTTTTGCACTGTTGATGGCGGCGTTTTGGTTGGCGAGCCTACCGTGGATCCTAACGCCACTGTTCGAGCCAACCTGGCTGACCTTGAAATGCTCATGCCGCAGACGCGGCGCGACAAAGTTCCAAAAGGCGGCAAGCCGCCTGAGATCCCGAAGGCAGCTGAGGCTCAGAAGCCTCCAGATATGGGGGCCACCCTTTATGCGCCCGCAGGCAGCCCACCGCCCAGGGTTGCCCCGCCACCGCCGCCCAAGAACCCACCACCCAGTGCGCCTATGGTTACTCCCGCTGGCGTAGATCGCGCGCGGCCTCCAGCCGCGCGAGCACCAGCGATGCCCCTAGCTTCGACGCCCATACCTCAAGCCAGGAAAAAATCATGGCTACCATGGATTCTGGGCGCACTACTATTGTTCCTATTGCTGGGACTCGGTTTTCTTGCAGCTCTTATCTATGTCTTTAAGCCTAGAATTGATGAATTTCTCCAGCGTTCAGCGGTTACGCGACAGAACGGCACTGGTAAAACGGCAAACAGTACCGGCGCAGCTCAAAACAACAACGCCAAAATCAACGATGCGGCAAACGATGCATTCACGCCTCCCGCCGGCGCGGCGAAATTCACCAATTCAAGAGATAGGCTCGACGGAAAACTGGCGTCGCACTACGTTGATTTTTCCTTTTATTATCCGAAATCCTGGCAGACTGATGCGAATGCCGGAGTGGCGGGCTCGAACAATTTTGTGAAGGTCGAGCGGAGACTGCCACCAGATTTCACTCAGGAGAACTTTGCGGTTGGCTGGTATACGAGCGGAGGAACCTTCGAGACGGACCAGCCTACCTTTCCTCGGTTGGTCGAGTCGTTCGAATCAAGTCTGTCTTTTCCGGAGTATCGCAAGGTATCCGAGGGCCCTACTACGGTTAACTCTCTCCCGGGTTACGAGTTTCGATTCGTAAGTTTGTCGAAGGGAACTGAGAAGGGAGATATCAATATCTGGGGCCGCGTGATATTCCTGCCGAGTGGAGTAAAGGGGAAAGCGTCTGGTGCGACTCTAAGTATGCTCGCGACTTCACTGGCTCCTGAATTGTCTGGCGTCGAAGACGTGGGCGAGAAAGGAGAGATTCCTCTCATTCTCGAATCCTTCAGATTTAACAACAATTGAACTGTTGGAGGAAGAGGCAAAACAGAATTTCCCAGACTTTGGCTAGCGCAAGTAGAATGCTATGCTCGCTTTCAATAGATCGGGATGCGGTTATTGATCGCTCGCTACCCAGGTAATGTCGATGCCGTAGTTGATTTAGTTGCCTGCGATCAAATCAGGAAATATGGAATGTCCGTAGAAAAACATTTGCCCAGTACAAGAAAGCACTTCTACACTCCCGCCAGGCTAGCCCTGACTGTTCTCGTATTATCGCTAGTCGCGATGTTCGGCGCTTCAAGCTGTAATTCCACTGACGAAAGCTCCACCAGGGACTCCGCTCGAAAGGCACCACCCAATTCCTCCCGGCCTGGCTCGGCGGGACCAGCGGATGCAGCAGCATTACCGGCAACAGTGCGTGACGTAGAAATGAAGGCGTTGGCTGGTAGTCCGATCAAACTTTCCGACTACGGGGGCAAGGTCTTGCTGCTGAATCTTTGGGCAACGTGGTGCGGTCCGTGCCGGCTGGAGATTCCAGAACTGGTCAAGCTTTATAACGAATATCGTTCGAAGGGTTTCGAAGTGGTGGGCCTATCAACTGAAGACCCCGAAGCTTCGGCCGAGAGCGTCCGAAGTTTCGTGCAAGCTTTCAACATGGACTATCGCGTGGGTTGGGTCACTCCGCAGGTAGGCGTTACGCTTGTGCAGGGGCGAGACGCTATTCCGCAGAGTTTCATCATCTCTCGTGACGGCCGAATTTTGAAAAGATTCGTAGGTTTCAGCGCAGTTAGCACTCCACCGCAGCTTCGGCAGGCCATTGAAGACGCCCTGAATGAAAAGAGCTCTGATTAGGAGTTCTTTTTTTCCGCCGCCTCATTCACTGAATGTAACTCCTGTTCACCTTCTTCTTTAAGCCGGTTGGCCTCGTGCTCTAATTCTTTGTCTTGCAGGCCGTGCGCAACTTGTTCCTTCGCCTTGCCTTCAATCACCTTCATCTCGGCTTCGACTCGCTCCTCAACCTGATCGATCGGAGCAGGCTCATCAAGGTCTTCCTGTGTTCTAACTTTGCTTTTATCGATCTCCATACGAAACCTTTCTCTTCAGCTTCAGATTGCTCAGTCTAACCAAAGTCCTGAGACGAGGCCAGCCCCCCATATTAGGTCGCTTCAAAATCGTTACAAAAAGATGACATCCCCGGCAGATGACCGAGAGTTTTTAAGTGGTGTCTCTTTCGCTGTTCTACCGTTATGACGCTGGCGCGTGTAGTATTGGGCGCGAACAGAAGAATGAGAGGCTTGGTGAGTGCAGTGTGGCAGTTGTCTCAATAGCTCTGTTGAAGAAGAAAATCTAGGGAGGGTGATTTATGAAGCCGATTCGAACGATTGTGATGGGAACAGTAGGTTTTGCGCTGATGCTGGCATTATCCGGCATCGAGGCGCGAGCGCAGAACAAGACCAGGATGCAGGACGCTGCGCGCCACGCAAGCGGGGCGGCGAAGACGTTCACCGAAATCATGAACGTGCGTGATAAGGCTATCCCTAAGGAGTTGCTGGACAAGGCCGAGGCAATCGCTGTCTTTCCGGGGGTGATCAAAGCCGCATTTATCATCGGCGGTAAGGGTGGTCAAGGGGTAATCAGCAAACGTGTAAAGGGAGGGTGGAGCGCGCCCGCATTTTTCAATCTGGGCGGCGGTAGTTTTGGGGCACAGATTGGGGCGCAAAAAACGGACTATGTGTTGCTGATCATGAACGAGAATGGCGTGAAGGGGCTGCTTGAAGACAAGTTTGAGATCGGTGGTGAAGTTGGAGTTGCCGCTGGTCCAGTCGGGCGCGAAGCAGCAGCATCGACAAATACTACGTTAGACGCGGGCATCCTTTCATACTCTCGCAGTAAGGGGGCCTTCATTGGCGCAGCTTTGAAGGGCGCTGTGATTAGTCCGGACAACGATCTCAATGAAGCCGTCTATGGCAAGAAAGCAATGGAGGTCCTGACCGGAAAGCCGATGACGCTTAGCCGGATGCCTGAAAGTGTTCGCATTTTCCCCCGCACACTGACCCGGTATTCTATTCGCTAACCTGAAGGCCGTCTCGTTCATTGGCGCGCAGCAAGGCTTGACGCTTTTGTTTGCGCGCCATAGAATGCGATCATCACCTCCAGGGGCTACTCTTCATCAATCGGTTTTGCTTTCGGGAATTCCTGTAACTTATGCTGCCACGTACACAGCGACAAAAAGAAATTCTCGATTACATCAGTCACTTTCTGGAGCGCCATGGATACGAACCCTCGTACGCGCAGATAGCTCGACACTTCGGAGTTAAGTCCAGGGCAACAATTGCAAAGCACGTTGCCGCACTTGAACGACGCGGTCTGCTGACTCGCACGCATGAAGACGGTTCGTTTGGGCTCACCGTGAATACTGACGACAATGGGGCGCTCTGCGAAGTAAAACTGCTTGGCAGGATTGCCGCTGGCGCGCCACTGGATGTAGTTGAATACGAGGAGACGATTCCAGTCCCACGATTCCTGCTCGGCCGTGTTCGCCCGGATCGAATTTACGCCTTGCGCGTGAAAGGCGATTCAATGATCGACGAGCATATCTGCGACGGCGATATCGCCCTGATCGAGAACCGGACGGACGCGCGTGACGGTGAGATTGTCGTGGCCTTCCTTGTCGACGAAAACCAGGCTACGCTCAAATGCCTCTACCGGCGTGGCGCCAACGTCGAACTCCACCCCGCCAACTCGCAACTCCAGCCTTTGACACTGCCAGCAAAGCAAGTCGCCGTTCAAGGAATCTTCCGCGGGCTGCTCCGGCCAAGTTCGTAACTTATTGATTTAACTAACGTTATAAGGACGCTTTTTGGCGTTTGTGCGTGAATCGTGGCCGGACATCTCCGCTGGGGTGCTCTGCCGACCCCACGCGACGATGCTGCTAATGATGACAGCAATCAGCGTTTGGATTTGCGTTCAACCTTAGTCAGAATCTGGTCTGTGTCGCGCTTTATTTCGAAGGTGCACTCTTCGGGTTTCTTGTCCAGGCGCAATCCCAGAAAGATTGGATGACGCATCCGCTCGTCAGCCGTCCATTCAGAGAACTTAACCTGGGCCACCAGCTTGGGTTTTACCCACTGAACCGGTTCGTTCGTTTTTGGTTTCTCGACAAAGGGGCAGTCCTTCGTTTTCAATGGCTGCAACAGCTTGTAAGTCTGGGCCAGTGTTTGTTGGTTGAACCCGCCGCCGGTATGTGCAACATAATGAAGTGTGCCGGCACGATAGAGGCCTACAACCAGGGCGCCGAAATACGCCCTTGAATTGCGCGGCTGCGTGTAACCACCAATGACGACCTCAGACTGTTGAATAGTTTTTATCTTTAACCAGTCTTTGCTGCGCCGCTGCACATACTTACTCACCAGTCGCTTGGCGATCATTCCTTCGAGAGGAACTTGTGCCACCTTTTCGAAAAGCTTCTTGCCCTCTCCAATGATGTGGTCGGAATACCGTACGTTTTTGGAAGGTCTTAGAATCCTCTCCAGCGTGGTCTTTCGATCGAGCAACTTACATGCTGTCAGGTCGTTGCCATCCAGGTAGAGCAGGTCAAAGACGTAATAGACAATCCAAGTGTTGGATGCGAGCCGTGCTATTTCGCCAGAGTTCTTTCGACCGAGGCGCCGTTGAAGCAACTGGAATCTCGAGACGCCACCCTGGTCCAGCGCGACAATCTCACCGTCCAGGATTGCGTCTGATGAGCTAATGCTTTCAGCGATATTTGCTAACTCGGGATATTGCGTCGTCATCTCAATCTGGTTCCGCGAGACAAAGCCCGCTTTACCATTTCTAACAAAACAGACAGCTCGCACCCCGTCCCACTTTGTTTCAAAGAGCCAATCAGGATCAGAAAAGGGTTTGTCAACGAGCGTGGCTAGCATTGGATTAATAACCGTCGGCATAGCAGTCTTGCGTGCGCCATCGCAGATGATTTCTTGAGGCTTGTTTTTCCGGGACCTGGTCGTCATGGGCCGATGATAACCCATTACCGCTTCGTAGTATTTGGCGTCTGTAAGTTGTGCTTCAAGGGGGGCAAAAAAGGAAGTCAGGCTCTCATTGAAGCTGCCAAGCGGCAGCCCGGAAGACCGTTGTCCTGTTATTATTTGCTATAAGGAATGGCCACAGGCAGCGTGTAGCCATGTCTTGATTTTGACGACCTTTCTAAGGTTCCTAGCGACAGGCGATATTATGACAGCTAGGAGTCAGAACAGGCCCGGCTAAGGCAGTAGCAATCTTTTCAGCTAGCGCTGGGTTCAACGAAGCGAGAGTGGTCTGTTGCTTCTCAGCAGATCTTCGATCACCGATCCCAATATAAGCCACCGCAAGGCTGTAATAGGCTTCGGCGAGTTTTGGATTCAACGCGATTACCTGTGTCAATTCCTTAATTGCATCCGGGTAACGTCCCAGGCGATGGTATGCGAGACTAAGGCTATAGTGCAGCTCCTCAAGCGATGGAGATTGCGCTATCTTTTTTCCTTCCGGGTCGAGTGCTTCCTCTCGCACGATGTACATCGCTTGCTTGAAGGCAGCGAGCGCCTGCGAATCTTTACGAAGGGCAAGGTAAGCATGGCCCAGGTGGAGATAACCTTGCGCATCAAGCAGTTCTGGACTGATCTTAATTGCCATCTTGAATACGGCAATCGCTTCTTTATGTTGACCCATACCAGAATAAGCGATGCCCAGGTTGCGATATGCCACCCCGTCGTTGGGATTGCGTTGGATAGCTTCTTTGAGCGCTGCCACGCCATCGGCGTTCGCATTTGGGGAAAGATAACTCAGAGCTCTCTCGTAGCGCGCCGCTGCTGGTTCTGAAGAATTGGTTCCGTTGACCGCCTCGACGATTGGGGAGGCGCCTTGGGGTTTCGTAGAAACGGGGCTTGAGGCTTCCTCGTTCACACTGTTCTTTGCATTCTCGGTAGATAAAGCACTCAGAGTATTGGTTGTAATAGAAGAAACTTCAGCAGCGGGAAGATCGAAGTCGTAATTGATGACACCGTATACCCTTCCTGGTTCGGAGGAGAGTTTTGCCCGCGAGAAGGTCGCTTTACGGGCCGCTGTTTCAGCCGCATCAGTTAACAAAGGATTCCCGGACATCGACCGTGCAGTTACTACTTCTCCCTTCTCATCTACAATGATATGAACCTCAACCTTACCTCCAACGTGGGAAAGCCTGGCCGCTGAGGGATATTCGGGCTTTGGCAAGTTGATCGCAGCGGCTTTGAGCACCTCTTCAGTAACATAGTTGACTGAGACTGGGGAGTCCGGAGCCGCGGCGGCTGGTTGTTCGGGGGCCGTTTTGTTTGAAACAGTGCTGGAAGATTCATCACCTGCCGCTTTGTTATCAGGAACTGTAGTGGAAGATTCATCGGCAGCCACTTTCTTTTCGCCAACACGCGGTGGTGAGCTGACCTCCTCGCTAACGATCTTACCCGCTGCCGCTACTGATTTCCTAAGAGGCGTCGAAGTTGCAACTCTGGCGCCAGACGGAGTTCCCGGCGCGCCAGCGGTCGTGTCACCAGCATGGGCCTTGGGGGCGGATGCGGCTAACTTATCGACTGCCTGCCCGTAGTAGTAAGTGATTGTGCGATAAGTAACTTCAATAGGTTCGTAGCTCACCTTGCCATTTTCATAGACCGCCACCGAGCTGGTCATCTTCTTCCAGTTTCCCAGCTCGTCAAATTCGTATTCATAGTTCTCTTTTGTGAGGATTGCGCCGTCGTCGCCGCGCAAGGTCATTTGTACAATGTTGCCCTTGGTGTCGTATTTATACTGTTCTCTGCCCGGCAAAGTAGTGCCTTCCAAAGGGTACGCTACCGAATCGATCTTTAGGCCCTTTGGATCGTAAGTCGTAATGCTTCGCAGCGCGCGCGGACCCTCGACCATCTTGCCATCTTTCACCATGATACGTGCCGTTTCTGCTCGGACACGACGTACAGGCCCACTCAGCCCATCCTGGTCCTTATTGCCGCTCTCCGTTGAGATAGATGCCAATGTGCGAGTAGCCGTATCTTGTGCCTGACTGGATCGACCAATCCCGATCACCAGGAAACAAAGACAAAGAGCAAACGTCAAACCTTTACTCATAAGAAACTCCTCAATGTTCACCGTTTACCTGAAAGAATAAAGTCTCTGAAGTAGTTGTTTCTTTGGGATAGCGACGTTGGCGGGCGAGCCTCAGCGCAGTCGCTTCGTAGCCTTCCAGACCAGGACGACGGTTCTTTATAAAGGCCTCGGATACTCGGCCACCTTCAACTCGTACTTCTACTGCGATTCCCCGGGAAGTCTGCTTAGCTAACTGCTTTTCCTCACGAGGCTGATTCGGTTCTACTTTAGTAGCAGCGCTCTCTCTTGTCTTAGAACTCCGGTCCGCGACTGTCTCGCTGGAAATCGTCTTGTTTGTATCGTCTTGAGTGCGGGTTGCGGGAAGCTGCGGATTAGCAGCCTCTGAACCGGATGGAGCATCGTGTCTAACTCGCACCGCCTCTGAAGGCATCTTAGTCAGCGGTTTTGTCGTAAAGCTTTGCTCTTCGCTTGGCGTCCTGGATGGAGCGACAGCAGGAACTCGCAATGAGCTCGCTGCCGGAGGGGGCGGGATCATTACAGGTACTGTTTCCTTTCCTTTGCTCCAATACGACATAAAACCCACTGCTCCCGGAATGACAATTAGAGCGATCGAAGCTGCCCTAACTGCTGTCTTTCTCTTCCTTATGTAATTAACTGACTGCTTGCCCAGCGTTTGGATTGACTGCGAAAGGAAAGCCAGCTCGTTCTTTATCGCGCGCAAATTAGTTTTGGTATGTGTCTTCACCAGCGAAAGTGTCTGAGAGGATAGTAGCGAAGTGGCGACTGTTTTTGTGGGTTCCTCCGGACGTGCCATGTTCATAGGGACGATCGTCGGTTGCACTGTTTGTTGCGCTGGAACGTTTGTCTCTCTCGGTGGAGCGGGCGCCAATGGCAATGGAGTCAGTGGAGTGGTCGCACCATTCAGGGGGGACGTCGCTTTCGTCCGTTGAGTTCTCGCATAACTCGGTACTACTTCAGCAGGAGATAGCGGAGCGATGCTGGGGTTTGTTACGGTTACTTCGGCTCCCACTGGCGGTTCAAGCGAGGGTGTAGCGGCCGAACCTTCCACCACTAACGTAAGCCTACCGTCACCACCGCTACGCTTCGCCGATTGCACCTCCGCTACGGCAGCGTCAATACCAAAGCGCGTCTTCAGAAGCATTCGTTCATTAGTTTCGGTAAAGCGCGGTGTCGGGGCCGCAATTGATGAATCGAAATTAAGAACAGGCGCTCCGATTGTAACGGCGAGGTTAACAGCCGCGAAGCCGGTCAACGTGCCCACTCGCGCGTCCACTAACTGACCATCCTTGAAGAAGAAAGCACCGCGCGTGGTCCCCACGGTAATCTGAAGCCTTCCGCTGCTGCCGTTTTTGCAAAGGCTCGTTAATACGTCGAGCAGTCCGTAGTCATTTTGAATTTCGTTCATGCTCATAGTCGCACTCAAGCGCTTAGAAAAAAAGGATCAGACAATTCAGTTTCATTGCTGGCTGCGCTAAGAAAATCCATCAGCGGCAATTAAGGACGCGAATCATCTGGTCCTAAAGCGCTTCCTCTGACGCAAGACCGCAACGTTTAGGTTGGATCCGAACCCCGCTGAATCGCTAAAAGTTTTTCAGCTAAATGAGTGGAGGTCGGAGTCGGGAAACTGACCTCTTTAAGAAACATTCCTAAAGGAAAACTCGCGTAAGGTTAACCAAGCAAGACCCTTCTAGCACTTATTTCTTAGAGCCTTATATATACCGCCTAGGCAGGTGAGTCAACTCTGTCACGACCACTCCATGACGACCGATGCGCATAGGTGACAACCTGAACAGGTTTGGCATTACCGTCCTAACGACTAATTACCCGCCTTTTTCTCCCTTACTGTGCAAACCGAAAATCACCACACCGAGAACCGGAATGCAATCACCTCTGAAACGACTGCCGTGAGCAGTCGCCAGATGTTTGCTAAACTACGGAGGAGTAAAAGTATCGTGGAGCCGGCTGCCGGAGTTGAACCGGCGACCTTCTAATTACGAATCAGACGCTCTACCAACTGAGCTAAGCCGGCTTCGAAGAAGAAACGCGATGCGCTTCGCATGAGGTTGCACTATACGAATGCGCACTTTGTAGTGTCAAGCCGAAGCAAAACGGCGGAGGAGCAGGCAGATATGGGCAGAGAACAAATGCGAAACCTTGAGGTTTTTAAGATAGGTGGCACTCAGGTTAATGAGTTTGAATATCAAAAAAGACAGGGGGAGATGACCGAGCAACTTGAACGCCATCCTGATGAAATCGCTACGGCGTCGAAACGACAAACGCAAGCGGAGCGCGTAAAGCAAGTAATGGCAGAAGCCCATAGAAAAGTTGAGAAGAAACGGAAACGCGAGGCTGCGAAATTGGGACGCTCGAAGAAGATCGCCGCGTCATCAAAACAGACTGTCAAGCCTGCCGCAACGGGCGCTCTAAAGAGGGCCTCCCACGCGGCCGGCAAGAAGAAGTCTGTTATTAAGGGGAGTTGAACTCGCGCGCCGCGCAGAAAGGTCCGAAGAAGTAGGACGCATCTTGAAGATTCTTACAAAGACAAAGAGCATCCGTCAGTGGCTCTTTCCCCGGCGACTTCTTCCCCGCCCGGTTTTCCTGAAAGCCTTGCTGCTCCTTTTGATCTTGCTCCCCTGGGGCGGTCGGCAGTTCTTCGCTCAGACGCAATCAATTGCGCGGCCACGAAAGTTACCTTCTGCCGAGAAAGTTGTAGACAACTAACTGAAGGCCATCGGTGGGAAAAAGCGCCTCCAGATGATCCGCGACTCTACCTACGATTGGAAGGTCCTACTCAATGACCAACCAATGGGTACAGCCAGGACGCAATTAAAAGTACCCGGCTCGCTTCGTTCAGAATTGAGGTTTGGTAACGGGCAAATCACCTCGGCAGCGAATACAAGCTCGGCCTGGGTTCACGGACTTGACGGACAGCTTCGTACGCTCACCGGCAGCGAAGCTGCCGCCGCCCAACTGCAGGCGCTGTTGGAAGCAACCCATCTTGTTGGCTACAAAAAGCTGAACATTCTTGCCCGAGTAGTTTCTGTAGGTGATCTTTCGTCCGAACCGGCTTATATCGTCGAGTTTTCCACTCGGGGCGGCGCCCTGCTGCGTTACTGGTTTAGCGCAAAGACGAATCTGCTTGCAAAGATTGAGGACAAAGCGCGCGCAATCGGCACACGCTTCGATGACTTTCGTATTGCAGGGGCCGCCGGAGGAATCATGGAGCCGCACCGTGTTAGCTGGAGTAGCGGGAGCACTGGTGAGTTGACGTTCTTGCTGGAGCGGTCTAACTACAATACGGGAATCGCTGACCGTTCTTTCGATGCCCCGCCTGCATCCGAGTTGTTGGATGTGCCGGCACTACTGCGAGAAGTAGGGCGCAATCAGGATGAAGTTGAAAAGCGCGTCACCGAGTATGCCTTCATGCAGAAGGAAATTGATCGGGAACTCAGCGGCAAGGGCGAGATCAAGAAGGAGACAATAAAGGTTTTTGAAGTGTTTCCCGTTGCCAATCGCGAGCCCATCATGAGGTTGGTCAGCGAAAACGGTGCAGCGCTCTCAGGGGAGCGGGCTACAAAAGAAGAGAAGCGCGTCCAGGAAGAATTTCTAAAGGCCGACCGGGAGAGTTCAAAGAACGAAGAGAAAGCTGAGCGAAGGCGAGCTGATCGCCAACGTAAGAAGGCAGCACGGATCAAAGAGGGAGAGGAGGAGGATCCCGAACTTTCTCAATTCCTGAAAGTGTGCGAGTTTGTATCTCCAAGGCGCGAACGGTTTCGCGATCGTGAGGCAGTGGTATTTGACTTCCGACCGCGACCGAGCTTCAAACCCGGAAACCGCCAGGAAGACCTGATCTCGAAACTCGTGGGAGTGGTCTGGATTGATCCGGTGGATAAGCAGGTTATGCGACTCGAAGCGCGGCTCGCGGAGGGTTTCAAGATGGCAGGTGGGTTGGTGCTTTCGCTGCGCCCTGGCGCGGGATTTGTAATGGAGCAGACGCGCATGGCTGAGGGTGTGTGGCTACCACGCTTGGCCCAGGTCAACTTGTCGGTAAGAGTTCTTTTGTTCGGAGGCGGTGATCTGAACAAGACGATCGAGTGGAGCGACTACAAGCACTTTAAAGGCGACGTTGGAGATTACAAACTTGATGCACCAAAGACGGAGGCAGTGGACAAAAAACCCTGATCGGTTGTCCCGTAGGTGCGGTTTAATCCGAAATGAATGAAGTTCTCGTAATCGGTGGTGGTTTAGCTGGAGTGGAAGCGGCCTGGCAGGCGGCACGCAACGGCGCACGTGTGCGTCTCTTTGAAATGCGCCCGGTCAAGCAAACCCCCGCCCACCGTACCGATAAGCTTGCCGAAATCGTCTGCTCGAATTCCCTTAAATCAGACGAGCCAGGGACGGCCCCTTTCTTGCTGAAGGAAGAGTTACGCCGTGCCGGTTCACTGGTCATGGAAGCTGCAGCAGCTACCCGGGTTCCGGCAGGAGCCGCGCTGGCAGTCGATCGGGAACTATTCGCGGAATACATTACCGAAAAGATCGAAGCGAACCCGGAGATCGAATTGGTGCGGGAAGAAGTGACGCAGATCCCTGCTGACAAGATCGCAATCATCGCCACAGGACCACTCTCCTCAGATTCCCTGACTGTCGAAATCATGAAACTTACTGGAAGCGATCAGCTCTACTTTTACGATGCAATAGCGCCCATTGTCTCAGCCGACTCTGTTGACCGGTCAATCGCGTTTCCTGCTGCTCGTTACGGAAAGGGTGGAGACGATTATCTCAACTGCCCGTTTAACGAAGAGGAGTATGGGCGTTTCTATCAGGCTCTAATCGAAGCCAAGAGTGTTCCGCTGCAGCGCTTTGAAGAGACGTGTTGGTTTGAAGCGTGTTTGCCAATCGAAGAGCTGGCACGACGCGGCGTGGACACTCTTCGTTACGGCCCGATGAAGCCCGTGGGCCTGATCGATCCTCGCAATGATCGCCAGCCATATGCCGCGGTCCAGTTGCGGCAAGAAAATTTAATGGCGGACGCGTACAGCTTTGTAGGGTTCCAGAATCATCTACGCTATGGTGAACAAGCAAGGATCTTGCGACTAATACCTGGGCTGGAAAGGGCTGAGTTCCTGCAGTTCGGGCAAATGCACCGCAATACTTACATTTGCTCCCCTCGAGTGTTACAGCCGACGATGCAGATGCGCGAGCGAAGAAGGATTTTTTTCGCCGGACAGATTACGGGAGTCGAGGGGTATGTCGAGTCGGTGGCGACTGGCTGGCTGGCTGGAGTAAATGCGGCACGGCTCGCGAGCGAAAAAGGGCTCCTTGAAGCTCCTCCGCGAAGTGCGACTGGAGCGCTCGCTCGTTACGTTGCAAAAGCGGAAACGAAAAATTTCCAACCCGTTAATATTACTTTCGCATTGTTGCAGCCGCTGGATGAACAGGATCACCGCCGCTTTCGTAGAAAACGTGACCGCCATCAATTTCAGGTCGAATTGTCTCTGAAAGAGTGGGACACTTGGCTTCAAGAAATTCAGGATCAGTGCACCACTGCACAGGCACTGGCCCAGTGAAGGCTTTCTGCCGAAGCTGTTGCCAGGCGCTTCTCGTGATAGTTATTGGCATGGGCCTGGTGGGCTTTGCCTCCATCGGCGTGGCACAGTCCGGCCGCCGCAAAGAATCTAAACCACGGCCCAAGCCAGCCCCAACTCCGGTCGCCGAGCCCGAGCGACGCGCAAGTTCTCACAAGTCTTCGCCTGCAACCGCTGTAACCATTGGGCCCGAATCACCTAAACAATCTGTCGATGACGTGGATTCATCCGATGTGGTGCGCATCTCGTCAAATCTGGTTCCGATCCCGGCCTCAGTCATAGACACGAGAGGGTTCGCCGTTACAGGCCTGGGACTTGATGATTTTGAACTGCTGGTCGATGGACAAGTTAGGGCGATCAGCGAGATGACCTATGCGGAAACGCCCGTGCGCCTCGCGATGCTCTTCGATAACAGCGGCAGCATAGATTTCGCTCGTGAGTTTGAGAAACAAGCTGCTTTGCATTTCTTTCGCAGAGTAATGCGCGCTTCTGACGAGGCCGCGATTTATTCGGTCGAGACCGAAAGTTACCTCGCTCAAGCTCTGACTAGCGATATACGAAAACTCGAGCAGACAATTGCGAGCTTCGGCAGACCAGGAGGCGCTACATCCTTGTTTGATGCGATAGTTGACGCGGCCGCATACTTGCGGCCGTACCGCGGCCGCAGAGTGATAGTAATTGTCTCCGATGGCGTGGAGACCACCAGTCGCACAGACTTCGAAACAACGATCAAGCAGGTGCTCGGAGATGATTGTCAGATTTTCATAGTGCAGACAGGACTCTATGACGGCGCGAACCTGCGCGCACTGGCGGCCGAGCGTCGCATGGAGCAACTGGCCGTTCAAACCGGTGGTGCCGCTTACATTCCCAAGACGATCGCCGATCTTGAGACAGCTTTCAAACAGATTGCTGCCGATCTTGCTCAGCAATACGTGCTGAGTTACTACCAGGCGGAGGAGCATCGTGACGGCCGGTTCCACGTCATCGACCTGCGTATCAGATCGCGCAAGGATGTGCGGGTACGTGCTCGTAAGGGTTACTATTCTCCCAAGAGTCCGAGCATGGTGAGTAAGTGGTGAAGGGGGAAGGCAAGTCGCGCTGGCGTCGCTAACTTGAGCTGTCACCAACGAGCCGTTTCGGTTGTTTTATTGGGCCCGGATCACCGGGCTGAAGCCCCGGTGTGAATGAGAAGGAACCGATTGCTTCTACCGAAGATCCAAACCGGCCTGGCCGCTTGGATACCCTCGGTTCGGCCGTGAAAAAATATGGAGCAACTGATCGCTCAGTTTCTCGAACACCTGCGTTACGAACGCAATGTAAGTGAACATACGCTACGCAATTACGCCAGTGATCTAAATCAACTGCTTGACTATCTAGCACCGGCTCATCCGCAAACGGGGAACCGAACGCCGCCTGACATCCTCCAGGTTGATCACATTACAATCCGTGAATGGCTTTCGACCCTACACGCCGAACAAAAAAGGAAAGCTTCCATCGCGCGCAAGCTCGCCGCCCTGCGTACTTTTTTTCAGTTTCTGGTGCGCGAAGGCGTAATGGAGTTGAACCCGGCGAAGCTTGTTTCGACACCGCGGCTGGAAAAGAAGCTCCCAAAACACCTCTCGATTGAAGAAGCAATCAAGTTTATCGAAACGCCGGACAAGGGAACTGATCTCGGGAAGCGTGATGCCGCGATGCTCGAGTTGCTTTACGCGACTGGTGTACGCGTCTCGGAACTCACAAAAATGGATCTTAAGGATATCGATTTCAAGAATAAGTTGATTCGCGTGAGCGGCAAGCGCCGCAAGGAGCGCATTGTACCTTTCGGTGAGCCGGCGCGTGAGGCACTTAGAAGCTATTTAGACGTGCGTGAACGTTATTTGAACAGCGCACCAGTATCACAGCGCGAGGATGGTGCGCTCTTCCTAAATTATCAGGGAACGCGCATCTCACCGCGTTCGGTTGGCAGGATGGTAGAGAAATACATAAACATCTGCGCCGGCATGCACGATATCAGCCCCCACACCCTGCGCCACTCGTTTGCGACACATCTGTTGGACAGTGGTGCTGACCTGCGTGACATTCAGGAACTACTTGGTCACGCGCGCCTCTCAACCACCCAAATCTACACCCACGTTTCGATGGAAAAACTGATCGATGTTTATGACAAGGCGCACCCTAAGGCGTGAAAATGCGAGCGAGTGAGTTTTTCCGGACAAATGCTTGCGGGCTGCTCTAAAGAGTAGGATTAGTATCATCGCCGTTATCAGCTTCAATTGCTGCCTGGCAAACGGCATCATAACGGGCGGTCGGCACCGCTTCGAGCCGGCGTTCATCAATTAGCTTTCCGCAGCGCACACAGGTCCCGTAGGATCCCTCCTCAATGCGCAGAAGCGCCTGGTCGATGTCGGCGACCATTTGCGATTCGCGCTCACCGAGGCGCAGCGCGAGCTCCTTATTGACATCCATCACTGAAAGATCACTGCTGTCTTTAACTCCATCATCCGATAGCTCAAGCGCCGCCGCCTGATCGTTGCGAATGTGTTCGGTGTGTCCTCGCAGCTGTGCAAAAAGAACTTGTTTAAAGTGAGCAAGTTTTTCAGGTTGCATGGTTTTTACTTTACCACCCTGTTCCACCGACGACTAACTACTGGTGTGCGGGGCATTATAGCTTAGTGGTCAAAAGTGGCGTAATCAGTAGATGAGAGCGCTTCAGAATCTGGCCGTCAACCCAACGCGCATGCCACGGGGCCGGCCTGGCGAGATGTTATTGTTGCCGTCGGCGTTTATGAAGTATTTCCTGTTGAACAGATTCTCCAGATTCCCTTGCAGGCGCCACTTCTCTGTCAGAGCGTAATAGACCGCGACATCCGCTCGACTGTATCCCGGCAACATCACAGCATTGTCGACTGCGGCATACATATCAGAGCGATGAATGACCCCAACACCGGCTCCCAGTCTGGGGAAGATCTGGTAACTGTTCCAGAGGGAAAATGTGTGGTGCGGCACCTGCGCGACCTGCGCACCGGCACGTGCTGCCGTAGTGGCACTGCTAATGAATGCATCTTGATAGGCGTAGCCTCCAGCGATTTCCCAACCCCGCGTAATGCTTCCGTTCAATCCGATTTCGTAGCCGTTGGTCCGTTGGCTGCCAGTCTGCACGATCCTCGTGGGATCGTTGGGATCGGTGGCTCTCGTGTTCGTACGGTTCAGCCTATAAACGGCCATTGTAAGGGAGAGAGAGTGTAGGATGTCCCACTTGGCGCCCAGCTCATAGTTATTAAACTTTTCCGGCTTAAGCTGCTGGGTGATGGTTGTGAGTGAAGAGAATTGATCTCCTGAACTCGGTAGATACGACACGCTGTAATTCCCATAGATCGACAGAGGCTCAACCGGCTTGAAGACGACGCCTACCCGCGGGGAGACCAGGCGGTCTATGCGGCGCAGGCTTTCGCCGTTCCGGTTGTTGTGAAAGTGAAGGTCGAAGTAATCGAAACGGACACCGGTTATCACTTGGACACGTGGAGAAAGCTCAATCTGGTCCTGGGCATAGGCCGCGCCTAGATTCGTCTTGAGATGATTGTTCGCATCGGTCGCGCTGGGGCGAAAAGTAATGCGGATGCTAACGGTAGGATTTTCGAACGTCGATAAAAACGTCGTAGCCGTGTTGTTGAAAAAGCCGGTATTCCTGAAATTATCGGTTAGCTGACGGCCCACCTCGGTCCCGACCAGGAGAGTATGACGGATGAATCCGGTTGAAAAACCGGCGACCAGGTCTGTCTGATTAAATGTGTTCCGGCGCTTGGTTGCATTGTTATAGGCAGAAATAGCGACTCTCGTTTTATCTGCTGTCACTGCACCGGGGACATAATTCTGGTAATACCTGTCGTAGTCACCAAACAAGGTCCGATTTTGAATGTTGAACCGGCCTGCCTCGTGGTGGATGGTGGCTGAAGCAAGATTCACGCCCGCCCTCACGTGACTATCGTCCGGATTTCCGAAGAAGGTTGAGATGGGAGTGTCAGCCGGTCTTCCCTGAAACGATGGTATACCGCGATCGGCAACGCGTCTGTCATAGAAGTGTTCGTAGCCGACCGTGATCCTTGTCTGTGGGCCAGGTGCGATTGTGATGGTCGGGCTGATGCCGTAACGCTCCAGGTTAACGAATTTGCGAAAACTGCTGGAGTTCTCGTAAAGCCCATTAATTCGGAAGGCCACTTTGTTCCCGAATGGCTGGTCAAAATCAGCCGTGAACCGCTTGTTGCCGAAAGAGCCGCCCTGTAGCGCTATTTCTCGTAAAGGGGTAAAGCCTGCTTGCTTGGTCACGCGGTTAATCACGCCGCCGCCGCCGCCCCGGCCGAAGATCATGGCGTTCGGTCCTTTCAGGGCCTCAACACGATCGACACTATAAAGATCGCGATAATACTGAACGTCATCGCGCACGCCGTTAAGAAAAAAATCGGCGCTCGTGCTGTTGCCCCGAATCACCAATTGGTCGCGATTGTTTTCGCCCTGATGAGACATGATGCCTGGCACGTAATTCACTACGTCCGCTATGCTCGCCATCGCTTGATCTCTGATTTGCTCTTTGGTGACAACGGTAATCGATTGCGGGATATCGCGAAGAGGTGTCAGTGTTTTGGTCGCGCTGCTCAGGGACTGTGTTAGATAACCGCCGCCATCAGTAACTGTGACCATGGCACTTGACTCGGCAACCTGCAGAACTATTTCCAGTGACTCGAGTGTAGCCTGGTTGAGATGGACCACTTGTGAAGTCTCGGCAAATCCTTGGGCAACAACCTTCACAGTGTATTCGCCAGCTTCGAGAGCCAAGGAGAATTCACCATTCTCGTCGGTAACTGCCCTCGCCTCCCCGCCCGTGCCCAGATTTCCCACGGTAATTCCAGCCCCCTTGATTGCAGCATGATTTGGGTCAAGGACCCTCCCGCGGAGTGAGGAATGAGCGCTACCAACCTGCGCCTGACAAATGAATGAGCTACACAGCAGAAGTAGTCCGAACAGATGAAAAGGGCGCCTTGGAATAAGCGAAAAGGACATAGGAGTGCCTTCCTGTAGAATTAAGCTGTGACCCAAAAAGCGGAGTCCCCTTTTTTATGAAATTGAAATCCGTTTTCAAAATCAAGGATTAGTATACCGCGGTTTTCTTGATCGTCAAGGCTTACCTGGTTTTTTTTGTTTTTGACTCAGGCGGGGCGGCGATTACTGCTGATCACTGCAGATCAGTTGTGCGGCAAGCAGCGGAATCGTGAGTTCGTGGTGGCCCGTTATTGCATAGCCACGACCGGCGCCATCGGCGGTGGGGCGGCGCACGACGTTTGTCAGAGGCCGATATGACTGGATGAAGTCGAAATTTGCCGTAGTGATATCGGTGAGCTCGTGGCCCAGATTACGGACGAGCGTTACCACTTTCAGAAAAACTTCGGGAAGCGTAACCGCCGATCCGATATTCAAATAAACTCCGCCGCCACTAATGCGACGCACAAGTTCTGCAAGCAAGCACAAATCGGTATGCGAGGTTGCACCCAGCGCGGCGCCATCGGCATTCGGGTGGAAGTGCGCGATATCACCACCAATCGTAACGTGGGCCGTGAAGGGAATGCGAGACTCAAAAGCGGCACAGAGTAGGGAGTAATCCGAGTGCTTAGGATGGACCGCCGTTAGAGCGCGGCCCAGTGCTTCACCCAAACCGATGCCATCTCGTGCTCCTTCCTGCGCCGCACTGTTTAGCAGGCTTCCAGTTTCTTCAGCGCCACCGAAGGAACCCTCGCCCAGCGTGGCATCGACATCTTCCGAAGTTGAACCTATCAAGGCGATTTCTACGTCGTGAACCAGCACGGAACCATTTGCGGCAATGGCGGAGACAAAACCGCGCTTCATCAAGTCGATGATCACTGGGGCGAGGCCGGTCTTAATCACGTGACCGCCGATCCCCCAGATAATAGGTTTCCCGAGGTGCCTCGCCCTGTGAATCTGTTTGGCAATGCTACGAAGGCTTTGCACGGCAAGAATGTTTGGCAAGCTGGCGAGAAAATCCTGTATTGACGCGTCTTCTTCTGTTGGGCGTGCAAAATCGTCGAGAGACACTTTGCTGGGTCGCGAGGACAGCGGATAGGTCTTTACGTTGGCAAGCTTTAGAGGGCGCAGATCGTCGTAGATTGACATAGCCATCGCGTGGTGAACCTACGCGCTGGGGTAGATTCTCCAATAAGTACTCAACCTTTTTTGAATTGAGCAACCTCAAGAACTCTTTGAAGCCGGCTGGGAGTTGGGTTGTCGTAGCCATAAGCGCTTTGTCGCATTAGCTCGAGAGCTTCCAACCTCTCGTGAGGAGTTCGTGAATGCCAATAAGCGCGGTCAGCGACCTCGGCTTCCTCGAACGATGAAAAAATCCTGAAGGCGGTCTTGTCCAATCGCACTGTTTTGATTGTACGTTCCACGAAACAATTATATCACGCGATCTTCTGGTCTTCGCGCCGCGAACTGTTGCCTGGGTGTGTCACGCGACCGTTCAGCAAAGGTCGTAGTACCTGGCCCGTGTATGAGCGACGCGAGCGGGCGACTTCTTCAGGTGTGCCGAACGCAACCACGCGGCCGCCATGCTGCCCGCCCTCGGGGCCAAGATCGATAATGTGATCGGCGCTCTTGATTACGTCCAGGTTGTGTTCGATGACCAGGACAGTGTTGCCTAGCGAAACCAATCGCTGCAGGACATCGAGGAGTTTGTGCACGTCGGCGAAATGCAGTCCTGTCGTTGGTTCGTCGAGAATGTAAATTGTGCGTCCAGTGGCGCGCTTTGATAATTCTTTCGCCAGCTTAATACGCTGCGCTTCGCCGCCCGAGAGGGTTGTGGCGGCCTGACCGAGTTTGATGTAACCGAGACCAACGTCGAGAAGTGTCTGCAGCTTCTGCTGAATCTGCGGAATGTTTTCGAGCAGCGGCAACGCCTCCTCGACGGTTGTGTCCAGTAGTTCGGCAATCGACTTACCCTTGAATTTGACAGAGAGCGTTTCACGATTATAGCGAGCGCCACGGCACACATCGCAGAGAACATACACATCCGGCAGGAAGTTCATCTCAATACGCTTCATGCCGTCGCCTTCACAGGCTTCGCAACGTCCGCCTTTCACATTGAACGAAAACCGTCCTGGCTTGTAACCACGTTCGCGCGATTCTGGCAGCATTGCGTAAAGTTCGCGGAGCGGCGTAAACAGTCCTGTATAAGTCGCCGGGTTTGATCGGGGCGTTCGACCAATAGCCGACTGATCAATCTCAATCACTTTATCGACATGTTCCAAACCTTCAATCGCCGTGTAAGGACCTGGCTCCGCAAGAGAGCCGTAAAGATGGCGGGCGAGAGCCGGATAAAGAATGTCACCAATCAGTGTCGACTTGCCCGAACCGGAAACTCCAGTGACAACGGTTAGCAGACCAAGCGGAAACGTTACGTCAATCTCTTTAAGGTTGTTTGCACGTGCCCCATGAATGGTCAGGCTCTTACCGTTAGCGGCGCGCCTTTCCCTGGGAACTTCAATCTTCTTCAACCCCCTAAGGTAGAGGCCGGTGATCGAATTCGGATTGTTAGCTACCAACTCGGCGGTGCCGTACGCAACCAACTCGCCGCCATGCGCCCCGGCCCCCGGGCCAAGGTCGATGACGTAATCAGCGCGCCGAATGGTTTCCTCGTCGTGCTCTACCACGAGAACTGTGTTGCCCAGATCGCGAAGGGCGCAGAGCGTTTGTAGTAATTTCTGATTGTCACGCGGATGCAAACCGATCGATGGTTCGTCGAGCACGTAGAGGACGCCGCGAAGCTGAGAACCGATCTGAGTGGCCAGGCGAATTCGCTGACCTTCACCGCCCGACAAAGTCGACGAAACGCGATCCAAAGTAAGATACCCGAGCCCGACAGTTTGCAGAAAGCGAAGGCGGTTCACGATTTCTCGCAGGATTGGACCGGCAATCTGTTCTTCACGGTCGCTTAACCTGATATCTGCAAAAGCCGCAACGGCGTCTTCAATCGGCAAAGTTGCGTACTCGGCGATCCCCCGGCCACCGAGACGGACCGCCAGCGAATCTGAACGCAGTCTTCGTCCTTGACAGTCCGCGCAGGTCCCCGGAGAAACCAATTCCTCCAGCGCGCTGCGGACTTTTTCAGATGGGGCTTCACTGAGACGCTCACGGAGCCAGTGCAACGCGCCTTTCCAACGGCTTTGATACGAATAAGCGCCCTGGCGAAAATCCAACGGGCGACTGATTCCCTCCAGAAATGCCACTCGAATCTCCTCCAGCAGTTGGTTGAAAGGAGTTTTCGCCTCGCCTTTGAAATGACTGATGACGGCCAGAAGCGCGCTCTTTAGGTAGGCCGATCCCTGACGATCCGCTTGACCCATAAACGCCAGTTTGTCTGCACTGGTAGTCCCGTCAGGAATAAGCTTCGCTGCGTCGATCTCAAGCACAGTGCCCATCCCATGGCATCTCTTGCAGGCGCCGTAGGCCGAGTTGAATGAAAACGATCGTGGTTCGAGCGGGGGTACGTTAATGCCGCAAATTACGCATGCCATGCGTTCCGAGTAGAGCTTTTCTTCTCCATCGACAACGGACACGAGCACCGCTCCGCTCGTAAGTTTCAAAGCAGTGCGCACGGATTCCGAGAGCCGCTCCTTAATTCCCGTCTTGATTAACAAACGGTCAATGACCGCCTCAATAGTATGGTTGCGCCGCCGGTCAAGCTTGATCTCTTCGTCGAGCGAAAGCAGGTCACCATCTACGCGCGCTCGCAGAAATCCATCCTTTGCCAGTTTCTCGAGTTCCTTTTTAAACTCGCCTTTCCTCCCCCGGACAATCGGAGCAAGGATCATGACGCGCTCCCCGTCCGGCAATGCAAGAACGTTTTGCACGATCTGCTCGACGCTCTGTCGTGTAATCGCGGCGCCGCAAATGGGGCAGTGGGGCTGGCCGATCGAGGAGAAAAGCAGACGCATGTAATCGTAGATCTCGGTTACCGTGCCGACGGTCGAGCGGGGGCTGCGGGAAACCGTTTTCTGCTCGATGGATATTGCCGGCGATAACCCGTCTACAGAGTCGACATCCGGTTTCTCGAGTTGATCCAAAAACTGCCTCGCGTAGGCCGATAAAGACTCGACATAGCGCCGCTGTCCTTCAGCATAGATAGTGTCGAAAGCGAGGGAGGATTTTCCGGAGCCGGAAAGGCCGGTAACGACCGTGAAGCGGTCGCGAGGGATTTCTACGTTAATGTTCTTGAGGTTATGCTGGCGGGCACCTCTTACGGTGATACGGTCGATTGCCATGATGCTTGAACTGAGCAAGCCGCTACAGATATGAATATTGAGCGGCGCAGAAACCATGATTCTAGCCGAGCGCAAATCACGGGGCAAGCCGCCACTTGGTAGTTAATAGCTCGCCCTCTTGCCAAGTCCAAAATCTTGTCCTTGTAGTGATAGATAGCGCGTGATAACGTGCGGACTTGCAGCGCCTTCAGCCTCAAATCCGGAGTAAGGAAACCCCACAATGACTTCGATCGAAGGGTTTATCCTGGTTGGCGGGAATTCGAGTCGTATGGGAACTGATAAGTCGCGGCTACTGTTGGATGGCGAAACCTTTGTTGAACTCATTGCTAAAGAACTATTGGCGCTCGCTGACTCAGTCAAACTCGTAGGAAAGGATTCAGAGCAACCTGCCTTAAAATTCCAAAGCGCGCCTGATATTTACCCGGGTTGGGGAGCACTGGGCGGAGTCCATGCGGCTCTCGCGGCCTGCCGTTCTCAGTGGGCTGCGATTGTTGCCTGCGATCTTCCGTTCGTATCCGCCCCACTGTTCGCTCGATTGGCCAGTCTGCGCGAGAACTTTGCCGCAGTTGCCCCCATTCAGAGCGACGGTCGACCGCAGCCGTTATGCGCGCTCTATCAGGTTGTTCCTTGCCTGAATCATGCGGACCAACTGATCAAATCTGGCGAACGAAGGCCCATAGCTCTGCTACAATCTGTCGGCGCGCGGTTGGTATCGTTTGCTGAACTGGCGGACCTGGTTGGCGCAGACCGGTTTTTTGAGAACATCAATACGCCCCAGGATTATGTTCGTCTAACTCAGAAAGGACCAGGATGAATTGGGGACATTAAACTCAATTCTTCAGCGGTATCTTTCCTTCTCATGCCACGCCGAAGAATACTAGGCAAGAAACTTTTCAAGTCGCTGCTGCCACTTCTGTTTTTGTTGTTTCTGGCGGTCATTGCCGCGCTTAGTTTTATCCTCTATAGAATCGTCATACCGCCCCGACGTTCTTACCTTGTAACGCCACAGGCGTTTGCCCAGATTAGTGGTCCCGTTCTCAGGGTAACCGACGAGTCCTGGCAAAATTTTGACAATACTGCCGCTCGAGGCTGGCTGCTGCGAGGCGCTGAAGGGGCTCCCGCTGTTGTACTCACGCACCGCTACGGCGCCGATCGGTCGTGGCTGTTCAACCTCGGCGTTAAACTATATGAGGCCACCAACTTCACAATCCTCTGGCCGGACCTGAGAGGTCATGGCCTGAATCCAACAGTCGTATGGACCTCGTTCGGTACGAGTGAGGGTGACGATGTCCAGGCGGCGCTGGATTTTCTGAAATCTTTAAAGACCAGCCGTGGCAATAAGCAGGTAGGCGATCGGATGGGACTCTACGGCGTGGAGCTTGGTGCCTACGCTTCACTCCGTGCCGCGGTCCAGAATAAAGCGGTGCGCGTTCTCGTTCTCGATTCCGTCCCTGAAAGCCCAGACGAGTTAGTGCGAGCGGTAGTTAAGGATGATCTGGGGTTAAGTAATCCGCCGATGCAGCAGCTAACTCGCGTCGCAGTCCGCATTTACTATCTCGGCCGGTATAAAAATACTTCCACGTGCGAGTTGGCAACTACTCTGCAAGACCGTCGCATCCTTTTGCTTTCCGGCAGCGACGCCGGGTACCTGCGCGATTCGACCGGCGCTCTGGGACGTTGTTTGCAAGGTGCGGCAAATCTGGAAATCAAAACGGATTTACCATTGACCGGCCTTAATCTGCCTTCGGCCACTGGTGAGCAGGGGGAGGGTTATGATCGACAGGTAATAGATTTCTTTGATAAGAACTTGCGCTGAGTGTGCAGTCATGTGCCGACACCGAGGGTATAGCGCGCTGGTCAACTGTCAGCGCGCATCAATTACAGAACCGTGGTTTCGACAAGATCATTTTCCATTTGACATTTCTCATTGACCATCTGCTCACATGAGAGCTCACTGCAGGGTCAGGGCTACAATTGCACTCTTACGATTATCCGCAATCACTTCAGTCTTCACTGTTTTTAGTTCCGTCAATTGACTTAGATACTCAACTGGCACCATGACCAAAGCTACCCCACCGCTCTGACGGACCGCATTCACAACTTCAGAAGGCCCTTCAAATCTAAGTGGCTCGCCATCAGGACCATAGGCGATGCGTCCTGCAGCATAAAACTCAGCGGTGCGAGAGATCTGATGCAGAAAGTAGACAGGGACCGAGGCGTACCCTCGGGCATCCGCCAACTGAATCAGGTCTCGGTCTGAATAGCGCTTAGCAAATCCGGCGACACCGCAATTTAGCATCACGACAAATGCTGCCAGCGATGCAGCAATCAATATCATCGGTATGCGGTTTACATGGGGAAGGAAAAGTGCCAACGCCCCGGCGCAAATGACTGGTGCTGCAATGGTCAGTGCGCATTGTGCGGTGAGATCTCCTGACAGTCGGGAAAAGACAATGCCAGCAATGGCGAATAACAGGAATATCGCTCCAGTAATTCTCATGGCCCCGCTGGCAGTTTGGCGGTTGTTCGCCAGTCTCGTGATTCGCTCACCTGCGATTAAGGCTGTGGCGGGCAGAACCGGAAGAATGTACCCGGGAAGTTTTGAGCGGGATATTGAAAAGAAGATCATTGGCACCAACATCCATGCGAACGCAAAAACGCGAAGCTTATCCATGGACGTTTCGGCGCGCCAGCGCCAGTTCCTTGATTCCATAATCCCTTGAATAAGGAATGCCGACCACGGCAGCGTTAGCAATAGGACCATCAAGGGATAAAAATAGACGGGCTGCGGATGATGGTATTTATTCGACAGATAACGCGCGAAATGATGCTGAATGAAAAACTGGTCAACGAAAGTCCAGCCATTTTGTGCAATCACCGGCCCATACCAAGTCGCCGCCACAGCGAGGGTTAGCGGCATCCCCCAAAACAAACTCCACAATGTCTGCCGAGCCGGACGTTCCCTGCGCAGGATGTAATAGCCGATGATTACACCAAAGGGAATAACAATTCCCACCAACCCCTTTGCCAGCAAGGAAAGTCCTACGAATACGTAAAAGCCCGCCAACAACCAGCCTCGGCTTCCGGCGTTCTCTTCCCAATCCGAAACCAAAAAGAAGCCCAGGGCCCACGTAACAGTCATGGTGACCACGATGTCAAAACTGACACCTCGCGAGAACACTATGACTCCTGCTGTCGAAGCGCAGATGAGCGAGCTCCAGGCGCCAAGTCCGCGCTGTTCGGGATCCGAGCTCCTCTTTTCCGCGCGCCAACCAACCCAGTAAACCGCAGCAATGGTTAGCAACCCTGATGCGGCGGGACCCAGACGCGAGGCCCATTCAGAGACACCGAACAATGAAAAAGCTCCTAACATCATCCAGTAGAGCAGTGCCGGTTTTTCAAACCAGGTATGACCCCCGAGTGTCGGCGTGATTAGGTCGCCTCTCAGGAACATCTCGCGCGCTACTTGGGCGTAGCGCGCTTCGTCGGGTCCGACAAAGGGAATCAGACCAAGACCATAAAAATAGAAAATGATAACGGTGAGAAACAGTAGCAGCCAGACACGCTTGGCAAGGATTAAAGGTTGCAAGTATAGTCGCTCCGCAACGAACTTGTTGTCAGTGGTCAGT